>ULTX01025533.1_pt1 | contig 50274 bp, 39 predicted proteins | sample 1958041 | NCBI WGS metagenome assembly ULTX01 (sample SAMEA4835747, study PRJEB28245) | human gut metagenome | biome: gut microbiome; material: fecal sample | place: Denmark | collected 2008
CCCTTAATCGTGTATTGGATGATAGTTGCGGATTTTAGGAATATCTGGAGAGAACTGGGTCTTGAATTTCAAACCATCCAACAATTTTACTTCCGCAAATGCCGAACCAATAAAGCGCAACATCTTACTACGGTGCACGTCCATATTAGGAAGCGCAACTGGGTTCATATCACGAGCTACTGGGTTGGAAAAATTATACTGTCGGTTTCCATTAGCATCCAATACTGGCTGACCATTGGAATCCACAACATACAAAGGCACGGCATTAGGGAACGACACAGCATCATACAGAGGGCTAGCACCTGCACTACCTGCCACCTCAGTATTCTGAACTCCATAAGAGAATTTTGCATTCATACCCACAGACAGCCATTTGGCTGCATCCGACTTCACATTCAAGCTAGCAGAATAACGTTTATAATGTGAACTAGGGGTAATACCATCCTGATCAAGATAACCTGTTGAGAAAAAATAAGAAGACTTTGCTGTTCCACCACTTACACTCACATTGGCATCGTAAGTAGAGGCTGCATGGAAGATTTCCTTTTGCCAGTCAGTATCTACAACTATCCTAGCACCATCCACCACATTGCCGTTGGCATCCAGAGGATTATCCACATTGTATGGATTATGAGTAAAAGTACCTTGAGTCAGCTGATTGGCATCCTCTACAGACTTTCCCGCATTGCGATAAGCTGTATAAAGAGTCTTATAATAATCTGAAGAGCTCACCATGTCGTACTTGCCTGCAATAGAGGAAGTGGTATATTTTACATCAAAAGACACCTTAGCTTTTCCCGACTTACCTGATTTCGTGGTAACAACTACCACGCCATTGGCAGCTCTAGATCCATAAAGTGCTGCTGCTGCAGCATCCTTCAGCACCGTAACCGACTCTATATCATTAGGATTGATGGTAGCTAAGATATTACTAGAAGCTTCATTGTCGTATGCTACCTGAGAATATTCTTCATTTGAAGTTGGAATGCCATCCACAACAATAAGAGGTTGATTACTAGATGACAAAGAACCAGAACCTCTAACACGGAAAGATGTACCAGAACCAGGCTGACCAGACTGTGAAACAACCTGTACACCAGCCACCTGACCTGCAAGACCTTTATCTAAGGAAGCAGAAGGAGTCTTCAACTTATCTGCAGAAACCTCAGTAGCCGATCCAGTAAAAGCAGATTTTTTAACTGTACCATAAGCTACAACCATCACTTCCTTTAAAGAACGAGTATCATCGTTCAATGTAATTTTCATGTTCTTGCCCGCCGTAACGGTCTTTGGCGACATACCAAGGTAAGAAACTGTGATTTTCTTCTTATCAGCAGGTATTGCCAATTCAAACTTACCATCAATGTTAGTAACAGTACCCGTCTTAGTACCATCTACTTTAACGGAAGCGCCAACAACAGGTTCGCCGTCTTCTGCATATACGACACCTGACACATTAACATTTTGAGCAAAAGTCATACTCGTGCCGAGTATGACTCCCCCCATGAGCATGGTCAATCTTTTTACCATAATTCTCTCTCTTAAAAATTAAACAACTTACAAATATCGGGTGCAAAGATACATACTTTTTGCTAATTAAACAAATTTTTAGCAAACAATTTGATATAAAATACCAACTTTATGGTACTTTATGTATATTTTTCGCATATTTTATTACTTTTCGTAAGCGTTTTTGATGTTTATCCCCACAAAAAGTAAATAACGAGAAGAAACTGGGTACAAAAGGGAGGTTTTAAAAACAGAAAGGCAAACACGCCATTTATTACAATAAATAACATGTTTGCCTTTATTATTTTATAAAAATGAAACTCGCCTATCAAAAAGGCTTCATCAGGATTACACCTTATTATATATAGGGAGTTATGAAAAAAAAAGTCAATAACGCCGGGAATTTAAATCACGCCAAAATGGAGGAGCGCATTCTTAACACCATCTTCATCCACATGAGTCGTAATGAAATCGGCTACCTGCTTGAGATTATCTCCCGCATTACCCATCGCAACACCGGTGCCTGCCTCCCGGACGATGGAAATATCATTGCCGCCATCGCCGAAAGCCATGGTTTCTTCTATGTTCAAACCCAGATAATCAGCCATTGCATGCAAGCCCTTGCCCTTATCAGCATCGGCTGCCGTAATATCCGTAAAGGCAGGATGCCATCTGCCCGAGGTGCAGTTGCGGAGCGTAGGCATCAGGAGCGTCTCCTGCTCTACTGAACAGAAAGGAGTAACCTGCAGAACCTGCTCGTCTCCCAGTTCATTCACATCGGTCAGGAAGATTTCGCAATCCACCCCCAATCCCTTGGCAAAGATTTCATAAACCTCGTCAGTATAATGATGGATAGCGAGATGATGCTCTCCTACGACAATTGCCGGATAATCATCACGGTCGGCTGCCTCGATAATCTTCTTTACATCTTCAGGAAGGATGGCATGCTGGCTCACCACCTTATCGCCTACAAAACAGCGGGCTCCATTGGTGGTGATGTAACCGTCGATGAGATGTTCTATCTGACCGAGATTGTTGATGATGAGTTGCGGACGACCGGTAGAAATATACACCTCTACCCCATTTTTCTTAGCCTGCTCCAAGGCATCTACCGTGCTCTGCGGAATCTTGTGGGTTTTGAAACTCACCAGGGTGCCGTCAATATCAAAAAACAATGCTTTTATCTTCTTATCCATACCAATATCTTCTATACCTTAATTATATATATAATGCAAAATCGGCTCTGTAAGTACAGAAAAACCGATGCAAAAATACGAAAAAACAGAAAAATGACAAAAAATATAAAGATTTATTAGATTTTACTTGCATCGAAAAGAGAAAAAACGTATATTTGCCACATCTTTATGCCCGAGGAAACTCCGAGATAACGCATAGAGCAACTAGTAAATAAGAACGGTTATGAGTAAGAAGACCTATCGGTTACTGGCATCCCTGTTGCTGATGCTCGTAGCGACGCTTACTTCATGCGAGAAGTTTTCGATTGACGAAACAACCGGAAAATCACGTGAGGCAAACGCCAATGTAACTATCCATGTGCAGAAAATAGAAGGCACAAGTCTGCTGACAACCAAAGCTGCCGACAAGCAGATGGCGCTGAGCGATGTGTGCTCCAGACTGACACTTGCCATCTTTGACGGAGAGGAGAAACTGGAGACGGTGAACCAGCTTTCAACAGACAATGGCTTCGGAACAGCCCATGTGAGTCTGGACGAAGGAGAATACCGACTGGTGGTGATTGCCCATAACGGAAAGGGAAACTGCTCTATCAGCGCACCCGAGAAGGTGAAGTTTGCAAGCAACAAACTTACCGACACCTTTTATTATTACGGCAGGTTGAGCGTAAACGAAGAGGGCGCCACCACAGACATCAACCTGAGGCGAGCGGTTGGTGCCTTCAAGTTACATATTACCGACGAAACCATTCCCGAAGAAATCAGGAGCATCAAGTTCTATTATACCGGCGGCAGCAGCACCCTGGATGCAACCACCGGATTCGGCTGCGTGAACAGCCGTCAGACCGAGAATTTCAGTATGGAAGATGGCGGCAGAGACTTTACCGTCTACACCTTCCCACATGAAGAAGAGAAGAACATCAAGATGAGTATCAGCTTTCTGGATGCCGATGCAAAGGTGGTAAAGAGTTTTGAAAAAGCCGATTTGAAAATCCATCAGAACCATACAGCCTATACCGAGATTTCCATTGCTGACGGATTCGGTGGCGGAGACGACAGTACGAGTGGTGGAATAGGCATTACCGTAGATCCTACCTGGGGCGAGACAGAACGGGTGAATTTCTAAGAAACAGACGATTAAGGGATTACGGAAAACCAGAAGGTATGTTCTATTTTTCCACAATGCAATATATTTTTTGATTCTTAAAGATTTGATAAACAAAATTTCTTTGTCATTTAAGAATAATTCCATAATTTTGCATCAAATATTATATAATATTATAAACAAAGGATGAAAAAATATATAACTCTTATCATGCTGATGGGAGCATTGATTCCTGCCGGGGCTCAGGCACAAACGCTGAGCCTTGACAGTTGCCGTGCCATGGCGCTGCGCAACAATAAGCAGCTCAATGCCTCGAAGCTCAAGAAAGACGTGGCGTACAACATGAAGAAATCGGCACGTACCAAATATCTTCCTAAAGTAGATGCTTTAGGCGGTTACGAATGGTTCAGCAGGGAGATTTCGCTGCTGAACGACGGTCAGAAATCAACATTCAGCAATATCGGCTCTACCGTTACCGGAGGCATATCGGGAGGAGCCAGCAATCTGTTGAGCCAACTTGTAAGTCAGGGAATGATTACCCCGGAGATAGCGCAGCAGATAGGCGGACTGATGAATGAGAGACTGGGACCCCTGCAGCAGCAAGGCAATGCGCTGGGAGAGAAAGTGGTAGATGCTTTCCGCACCGACACCCGCAATATCTGGGCAGGAAGCGTGATGGTTCGCCAACCTATCTATATGGGTGGAGCCATCATTGCAGCCAACAAGATTGCAGACATCGGAGAGCAGATTGCCGAGAATGATCTCGACCAGCAGACCCAGAGCACGCTCTACAGCATAGACCAGGCTTACTGGCTCGCCGTTTCGCTGAAGCAGAAGCAGAAACTCGCCATCAGTTACCGCGACCTCGTAAAGAAACTGAACGAGGATGTTCATAAGATGATTCAACAGGGAGTAGCCACCAAGGCAGACGGACTGAAGGTAGACGTGAAAGTGAACGAGGCTGAGATGCAGATTACCCAGGCAGAAGACGGACTCGCCCTGTCGAAGATGCTGCTCTGCCAGCTCTGCGGCATTCCGATGAACCAGGAAATCACACTTGCCGATGAAGATAAGGAAACCCTGGCTTTATCAGGAACTCCTGTTGACACCGAGCAGCAGAAAGTGGCAGCACAGGATTCGGCACTGAACACCCGTCCGGAGCTCCGCATGCTGCAGAATGCGCTCGACATCTCTAAAGAAGCTACCAATATGGTTCGCGCCATCAATCTGCCTCACGTCATGCTGACAGGCGGTTACATGATTTCGAACCCGAACGTATTCAATGGTTTCCAGAAGAAGTTTACCGGTGTCTGGAACGTAGGCGTGATGGTTCATGTTCCGGTATGGAACTGGTTCGATGGCGCCTACAAGGTGAGAGCCGCCAAGGCTGCCAGCAATATCGCCCAGATGAACCTGGATGATACGAGAGAGAAGATTCATCTGCAGATTACCCAAAGCCAGTTTAAGGTAAAGGAAGCCCAGAAGAAGCTCAACATGGCAATGAAGAACATCGCCAGTGCAGATGAGAACCTGAGATGCGCCAACCTCGGTTTCAAGGAAGGCGTGATGGAGGTTACCGACGTGATGGCTGCACAGACTGCCTGGCAGAAAGCACAGAGCCAGAAGATTGATGCAGAAATCGACGTGAAGCTGACTCAGGTTGGGCTGAACAAGGCGCTCGGTATCCTGCAGTAATAATAATAATAACAAATTTAAATTCAGATTAAGCAAATGTCTAAGAAATCACAGCATAACAACATATTGCTCGCTGTAATCGGTTTTACAGCAGTAGTCATTCTCGTAGGCGTCATCGGTTTCTTCACTTTGGAACAGAAGGATGACACCATTCAGGGCGAGGTAGAAGTATCAGAATACAGAGTATCCTGCAAACTGCCAGGACGCGTGGTAGAACTCCGCGTTCAGGAAGGCGATTACGTTCATGTGGGCGATACGCTCGCCATCCTCGAAGTGCCGGAAATGAAATCGCAGGAACAGATGCTCCAGGCTACCAACGCTGCAGCCGAGGCGATGAAGGACCTGACAGATGCAGGTGCACGCAAGGAGCAGATTCAGGGCGCTTACCAGTTGGTCCAGCAGGCTGAAGCTGCCGCAACCATAGCCAAGAAGACCTACGACCGCATGCAGAACCTCTTCAACGAGGGTGTAATCAGCGGTCAGAAACGCGATGAGGCTTACGCAGCCTACAAGGCTACAGAGGCTCAGGTGGCTGCTGCCAGAAGTCAGTACGATATGGCGAAGAATGGCGCCCGCGAACAGGAGAAGCGCATGGCTGCCAACAACACCCAGGCTTCGAAGAGCGCTGTGGATGTAGTGAAGAATCTTCTGAAAGAGACCGTTCAGATTGCCCAGTGCGAGGGCGAGGTTAGCAATGTCTATCCTAAGGTAGGCGAGCTGGTAGGCCTCGGCTCTCCTATCATGAGCATCTCTATCATGAGCGATATGTGGGGAACCTTCAATGTTCGCGAAGACCATCTCAAGGGGCTGAACAAGGGCGATGAGTTCACCGCATACGTTCCTGCCTTCAACAAGGACATCAAGATGAAGGTTTACTACCTGAAAGACCAGGGCTCTTACGCTACCTGGAAGGCAACCAAGGATAATGGCGACTACGACCGCAAGACATTCGAGGTGAAGGCCCGTCCTGTCACAAAGATTGAGGGATTGCGCCCGGGAATGTCACTCATCATTAAATAACATCTATGTTTAAGAAATTATATCATATAGCCCTCAGAGAATGCGGCATCATGTGGAAGAATCCCATTTATCTCTTCTGCATGGTCATCTTCCCCATCGTGGTGGTGATTTTCTTCACCACGCTGATGAAGGGAGGAGTGCCTACCGACATGCCTGTGGGCATAGTAGATCAGGACAACTCCGCCACATCGCGCCAGCTGGTGCATAAGCTCGATGCCTTCCAGACCACCAAGGTAGTGGCTCATTACGAGAACATGACAGAGGCAAGACATGCTATCCAGAAGAACGAAATCTACGCTTTTCTGCTGATTCCTGACGGAACGGAGGCAGGCCTGATGGCCCAGAAGCAGCCTAAGATATCATTCTATTACAGCAGCGTATCGCTGGCAGCCGGCTCCCTGCTCTTCCGCGATCTGAAAACCATCTCTACCCTGGGAGGTGCGGCGGCAGGAATGGCGAAACTTTCGGCGCTGGGAAAGACGAACGATGAAATCATGACCTTCCTGCAGCCTATCGCCGTAGATCTGCACATGATAGGTAACCCATACGCCAACTACAACTATTATCTTTCGAGCGTAATGGTGCCGGGACTCATCATGCTGTTCATCTTCCTGATTACACCTTATTCTATAGGTACGGAACTGAAGTTCAACCGGGCAAGAGACTGGATGCGGATGGCAGACAACAATCCTTATCTCGCCATTGCGGGTAAGATGCTGCCACAGACACTCATCTTCCTGAGTATCTTCCTGCTGTTCGAATTCTACATCTATTATGTATTACAGTTTCCACATCCGGGCGGCGCGCTGCCTATCATCCTGTTAGGCGTTCTGAGCGTACTCTCCTGCCAGTGTTTCGGCATCTTTGCCTTCGGACTGATGCCTTCATTGCGCATGTCGATGAGTATCTGTTCGTTGTGGGGCGTGGTGAGTTTCTCCATCTGCGGAGCCACCTATCCGCTCTTCTCGATGGATTCACCGATCCAGGCTATCGGCCAGCTTTTCCCGATGCGCCACTATTACATGATTTACCAGATGAACATCTTCAATGGTTTCCCTATGGGCGATGCTGTGCTCCACTGGGGCGCAATGGTGCTGTTCTGCGCCCTGCCGATGCTCACTGTCTGGAACATCAAGAAGGCAATGCTGGTATATAAATACTTACCGTAATGAAGAAAAGTAGTTTATTATATAAGATTATCAATGGCATCTGGGACATGTGCTACATCTGGAAGACGGAAATGCGCAATGTTTTCCGCGATGAGGGTGTGCTCATTTTCTGCATTCTGGTGCCGCTGGGTTATCCGCTGCTCTACTCGTGGATTTACAACAACGAGGTGGTGAGAGAAGTGGATACGGCGATTGTGGACCTGAGCCACAGTCACAGTTCTCGCGAGTTTATCCGCGATTATGATGCTTCACCAGACGCCAAGGCTACCTATTACTGCAACAGTCTGGACGAGGCGAAGGAACTGGTGCGCAGGCAGGCAGTTCACGGAATCCTTTACTTCCCTGCCGACTTCGATACGAAGCTGAACCGGGGCGAACAGGCGCATGTGGGAGTTTACTGCGATATGAGTCTGATGCTGACCTATAAAGCGATTTATCAGACCTCGCAGGCCGTAGCCAGCCACATTAACTCGGGCATCCAGATAACACAGGCTGGAGGATTTACGGATAGAGACGATGAGATTACCACCGAGCCGCTCGCCTTTGATGAGGTTCCGATATTCAACACGACAGGAGGTTACGGAAATGCCATTCTGCCGGCTGTGCTGGTTCTTATCCTGCAGCAGACGATGCTGCTGGGCATAGGAATGGCAGCGGGAACATCAAGAGAACTCAACAGAAGCCGCGAACTCATACCGGTAAGCGAGCATTATGGCGGTATTTTCCGCATTGTTTTCGGCAAGGCATTGGTTTATTTCATGATTTATGCCGTGATGGGAATGTATCTTACGCTGGTAGTTCCCAAGCTGTTCAGTTTTGTAAGTATGGTAACGTGGACCACCATTCTCGGTTTCCTCCTTCCTTACATTCTTTCGTGCGTTTTCTTCGGTCTGATGCTGTCGTGTCTGGTAAGATATCGTGAAAATGTGATGCTTCTGGTGGTATTTACCTCCGTTCCGTTGCTTTTTATGACGGGAGTTTCATGGCCATTGAGCAATATTCCGGGCTTTTGGCAAGGATTTTCGTGGGTTTTCCCATCCACTTTCGGCATCCGCGGGTTCCTCAGAATCAGCAGTATGGGTGCTTCGCTTTCAGATATTCTGCCGGAATTCAGAGCACTCTGGATTCAGACCGGTATCTATTTTCTCGCTACCTGCCTGGTTTTCAGGCAGCAACTGAGATCGGCAAGACTCAAGGTAAACCTTACTGCCGAAGTAGCAGAAGAAGAGGATGAGGCGGAAGAAATCGTTGATAGTTAAGAGTTTAGAGTTAAAAGTTTATAGCAATCTTGCTAACGGCTAAGCCTATAAATTATAAACTTTCAACTATAAACTATAAAAAATGGGCTGTTAACTGTTAACCTGTTAACTCCTCTGATAAAAAAAAGCTAGGACTGCTTGAGGGCAATCCTAGCTTTTTATTTTATACCCTTATCAAATAGGATATTTACTACTTGTGTGTACTAACAATCTTGGTTGGAGCCTTCTCGGCATTTCTGCGGTTCACCACCGTTACTACGCTTTGGGCAAGGCTAAGGAATGCCTGACCGGTAATGGAATCAACCTTGGTAGCAGCAGGCGCACCATCATCACCACCCTCGCAGATGCTCTGAACGATAGGAATCTGGGCGAGCAGAGGCACATTCATTTCCTTGGCGAGGTTCTTGCAACCCTCCTTACCAAAGATATAATACTTGTTCTCAGGCAGCTCGGCAGGCGTAAAGTAAGCCATGTTCTCGATAAGTCCGAGGATAGGCACATTCACCTTATCATTCTGATACATGTCAATACCCTTTCTCGCATCGGCAAGCGCCACCTGCTGAGGCGTACTTACGATAACTGCACCCGTAATGGAAAGCGTCTGGAGCAGCGTAAGATGAATATCGCTTGTGCCAGGAGGCGTATCGAGGATAAAGTAATCCAACTCACCCCAGTCAGCATCAGCAATCAGCTGCTTCAGGGCAGAACAAGCCATTCCACCGCGCCACAGAGTAGCAGTAGTAGGACTTACGAAGAAACCGATACTCAGGAGCTTCACGCCATATTTCTCGACAGGTTCGATGAGGTCTCTGCCGTCCTTGTGAACAGAATAAGGACGCTCCTCCTCCACACCGAACATCTTAGGCATGGAAGGACCGAAGATATCCGTATCGAGCAAACCCACCTTGTAGCCCAACTTAGCCAGGGCGATAGCGAGATTGGCAGAAACGGTGCTCTTGCCTACTCCACCCTTACCAGAGCTTACAGCAATGACGTTCTTCACCTGTGGCAGCATCTTGCCCACCTCAGGACGAGGAGCCGACTTGAACTCAGTAACGATTTCCACCTCTACATCTTTCGAAATATGATAATGGATGGCAGCCTCGGCCGCCTTCACCGTACTCTTGAGGAAAGGATCCGTATCACGAGGAAAGAGAAGAACCACCTTCACCTTCATACCATTGATGCTAGGCGTATCTGCCAGCATCTCGCTCTCTATGAGGTTCTTCTTGGTGCCTGGATAAATCACCGTAGCAAGCGCCTCTTCAATCAATTTTGGATATAATGTCATCATTTCTTTTTATTTATTTGGTGCAAAAGTAACAATAAATAATGTAATAAGCAAATAAAAACTAAATAATTTCAGATATTAAACACTTTTATGTATCTTTGCAAAATGCAGAAATGTGTAGTTTCAGCAAAAGCGAATCTACAACCGAACAGACAAAAACGGAAGAAAAATGAAATATAAAAAGATTATATTAGGCGTTGCCTTGGCTCTGGCCTGCTTCTCTAGCCTGAATGCCAACGCGCTGACCGAAACCAAAGTGAAGAAGACGGAAACTCAGACCGCAGCACCCAACGTTTACTGGACCGACGGCTACGGCAGAGTATCTTATACCACCAACTCTATCATTTCGCCGGTAGTAAAAATTGCCCTCAAGGAGTTTGCGGGCGATATGAAAGCCGTAACCGGATTCGATGCGAAAGAAAAATCAGGTGCTCCGATACAGATTTACCAGCTCGACCAGCTCACCAACAAGGAGTTTTCGGCAGTAGAAAAACTCGGTGCGCCGCTGCATCTTATTATCACCGCAAAGGATGCTTTCTACATCGGTACGAGGAAAGGGAAGCTCATCGTTATCGGAAGCAACGCCCGCGGAACGGCTTACGCCATCATGAAACTCTCTGAGCTGGCTGGCGTTTCGCCTCTGGCGGCATGGAACGACCTGCAGCCTGCACAGCGCAAGAGCCTCTACACACCCGTAGACCAGCAGTGGATAGAGGTTCCGAGAATAGAATTCAGAGGACTTGCCCTGAACAACAGCCAGTGGATGAAACCGCAGAACTACAGCCGCATCGCCCGATTGATGCTGCGCCTGAGAGCCAATACGCTGTGGCAGGTAGACGGCAGACACGAGGCTGCTTACAACAAGGCTGTGGTAGACAGTTTCGATATCTGCGTGGCGGAAAACTACAAGGTGACGGAGTTCGTGGGCAAGAAGCACAAGAAGAAACACCGCAAAACCATCGAGAATGTGAAGCTGGTATGCTCGGATGCACAGATGGAGATGAGCAACCTCTCGCCGGGCCTGCTGGTCGAAATGCTCAACAGCAAGGATTATCTGGAGAGCAAGAATGCCCAGCACGGCAAATCGCACCGCTCTGCCGCTCACAACGACGAAGACTGTGCCTGGATAGCCAACATTACCAATCCGAAGCAGTCAACCTTCCAGCTAGCCATGATGATGAACCTGGCGTGGAATAGAAACGCCCTGAAAGCAGGTTGCAAGACGTATATCCAGAACACTCTCAACGCATTCTTTGGCGCCATTACAGGCAAGAAAATCATGCCTCTGATGGAAGAATATTACCGCCTTACCAGCATCCGCCATTCCGCTTATATGGCGATGCCTTACGGCGATACTGAGTTTCATTCAGGCGAATTCGGCAACGAACTGGAGCGTTTCCTCTACCGCTACGACCTGCTGAAGGCGAAGACTGAATCCATCGAACGCATGCTGCCTCAGAACCAGAAAGACGGTTTCTTCGAGGTAGTGAAATATCCGATATTCCTGGCTGCCTTCGTAGCCGAAAAGGAACTGGAGGCACAGGAAGCAAGACACATCGCCCGTCCGGGACTGTTTAATAAAGACGATGAGGCGAAGGCTGCAGCGGCTGTGAGCATCGATGCTTACAACAAACTGAAGCAGCTCAATGCCTACTACAGTCGCATCAGAAACGGCAAATGGAGGAATTTCATCCTTACCAACGGTACAGAGATGCAGGCTCCGCAGATTCCGGGCACACTGCCTGCTGCCGACATCAAGCGGCTGAAAGCTGATGCCTTCGACCGCAGCAACGATCTCAAGCCGCTCTCTGTAGTTACCGGCGACATCATTGCCAAGAATGCCTACGAATGGAGCAAGGCTACAGAATCGCCGCTTGCCCAGGCTGCCGTAAAAGGAGCCGAGAAGATTACCGTCCGTCCGCTGTTAGGTCACAGCGGCAAGGCTGTGAAATTGCCGAAGGGAGCCAGTCTGAGCTATGATTTCTACTGCGACAAGAGCGGTGATGCGCGTTTCACCATCGCCGTTATTCCTTGCTTCCTAAACGCTGTAAAGAACATGAGGGTGAGTGTGAGCATAGACCGTGGCGAACCGGTAATCTGCCAGTTGAAGGAGGTTTACAACTCAAAGGACTGGAAGTTTGACCTGTGGCGCGGACAGACGCTGAAGAGCTTCTACGTTACGCTGCCTGGCGGCAGTCACAACGTAACCATCAAGGCTTTAGACGATAATGTGATGATTGACCAGTGGGTTCTGGATTACGATGTAGACAGAGAATATTACGTATTCCCCGTTGCAAAATAAGAGCCTTTTCTGCAGTTTTTCAGGCTTAAATGAAGACTGAGAAGAGGCTTAAATGATGACGGGGCAGAGGCATAAATGATGCCGGGGCAGAGGCTTAAATGAGGGCTGTCATGAGGTTTTTACGTAGCTTTTCATGAGGCTTTTATGATGCTGAAATGTGTTAAGAATCCTAACTCATAGCTTCTTCCCCTGCAACTCTATGACTTGCGCCCCGCAAAGCACAGAGACGGGGAAAAAAGAGCGAGGGGTTAACAGGTTAACAGTTAACACCCCAAAAATGCATGGTTCCCCCCACACACATATAAAAATAAGTATATATATATTATATTATAATAAGGTACGCGCGAGGGGGCGTATCGAAAAAACAGCTGTTAACTGTTAACTCTGTTAACCCCCAGGCATAAAAAAGGCAGAAAGCCTCTCAGCAAAACGATGCTGAGAGGCTTCTGTATTTTTATTTGAGACTCTATAAAACTTCCATTTCATTTCTCTTCATAATAAGAGGATAACGCTCAGGATGCTTTAAACTCTCTATTTCTAAATCTACATCCAGTTTAGGCCACTCAATGGCATTCCTTCCACTCATCTGCACATCAAGAGCATCAGAAATACATGCATTCTTCATCCAAGGAATCCGATTATAAGATATGAAATAATCGTTTCCTTTCACAGAAAGCATAATGCCTTTATCATTTATCATCAAGACGCTTACCTGTGTGTCTTGCGAATTTGATTTTAAAATCGTCTCCATGATCTTTAAGTATTTCTTCTATAAAACTTAATTCTTTAGTATTGAATCCGAAATTTTCTGCTAGTTCAATATTGGGTTCTAGCCAATACTTAGCTTCATTTTCGGCCTTAACGACATGAATATGCATTCTCTTTTCCTCATTGGAATAGATCTTGAACACAAAGCCATTTATTTCTTTAAATTTAGGACTCATATCCTCTTTATTTAAGAAGTTATATTTCTGCGGGCAAAGTTACGATATTTTTATGAAACTTCCAAGAAAAAAGACATAAAAAAAGCACTCCAAGGAGCGTGAACTCCTCAAAGTGCCCTGACATAATTATATTTCTAATATTGGTTTTTACGCAATAAAGAAGTCATTGATTACTCAATAACTACGGTTGTCCAACCATGCTTGTCCTCAATAGTACCATACTGGATTCCGCGAAGCGTATCATACAGGTGCTTAGAGACAGGACCTGGCTTCTCACCGAAGTTGTAGCGCTTGCCTGTATCCAAGTCATCAATGTAGCTGATAGGACTGATTACGGCAGCAGTACCGCAAGCACCAGCCTCCTCGAAAGTATCCAGCTCATCCTCAGGAATCTGACGGCGCTCCACCTTCATACCGAGATCCTCAGCCAACTGCATCAGACTCTTGTTGGTGATAGAAGGGAGGATAGATGTACTCTTAGGAGTAACGTATGTATTATTCTTGATTCCGAAGAAGTTGGCAGCACCACACTCATCCATGTATTTCTTCTCCTTGGCGTCGAGATAGAACTCGCATGCATAACCCTTCTCGTGTGCGATATTGTTGGCTCTGAGAGAAGCAGCATAGTTTCCACCTACCTTATAGATACCTGTTCCGAGAGGAGCAGAACGGTCGAAATCACGGATGATGACGTATGGGTTGGTAGAGAATCCACCCTTGAAGTATGGACCTACTGGAGTTACGAAAATAAGGAAGCAATACTCCTTAGAAGGATGAACACCCACCTGAGCACTTGTACCGATGAGCAGCGGACGGATATAGAGCGTAGCACCACTCTCGTAAGTAGGAATCCACTCCTGATTGAGGCGAACCACCTTCTTCACCATTTCCTCGAACATTTCTGTAGGCACCTCTGGCATCAGAATGCCGCGACATGTGCTCTGCAAGCGCTTAGCGTTCTCATCCATACGGAACACGCGCACCTTACCGTCTGGGCAACGATAAGCCTTCAAGCCCTCGAATGCCTCCTGACCATAGTGCAGACAGGTTGCAGCCATGTGCAATTTCAAATACTCATCAGAGCAAACTTCTATTTCGCCCCATTTGCCGTCGCGATAGTAACAGCGAACATTGTAGTCAGTCTGGCGATAGCCAAATGACAAATTAGACCAATCTAAGTCTTTCATAACATCTATATTTTTAATGTTCTACTAATATTTTAGATGCAAAAGTACAAAATAATCTATTAATCTGCAACTCTTTTATAATATTTTTAATGAAAACGTTATCATTTTATTCATTTCTGCCATTTTGGGGCATCATTTTACCATTTTAGGTGGTTCTTTTATTCTAATTGAGAGATTGTATTTCTGAAAATGAAAAAGCTGCACCCATTCTTCGCGAACAGGATGCAGCTTACTAACTAACATTAACTTTAAAATCAACAATTCTTTAAACCTATCATCTTATATTGCTATATAACCAATAGGGGAAGCGGGGGTTAACGGGTGTATTCCTCAGGAATCTGAGGCATCGCTCCATTCTGGGTACAAACGTAGGCACTTACCTTTACGGCAAGTTCGTGAGCCTCCTGAATGCTCTTGCCCTTCTGAATGCTGGCACAGAATGTACCGGTAAAGCTGTCGCCTGCACCTACTGTATCAGCCACCTCAACCTTTGGAGTCTCCTGGAATGACTTCACACCCGGAGCAAAGACATAGCTGCCGTTCACGCCGCAGGTCAGCACGAGCATATCGAGATTATACTTGCCGAGAATCAGCCAGCACTTATTCTCGATATCCAAACCTGGATAACCGAAGAGACGGCCGATGGTAATCAACTCCTCATCGTTGATCTTCAACACATTGCAGCGCTTCAAGCTCTCGGTAATCACCTCAGGAGTATAGAAGTTCTGACGAAGATTGATGTCGAAGATCTTCAGACAATCCTCTGGAGTATGATCGAGGAACGTATAGATGGTCTTACGGCTAACCTCACTGCGCTGAGCCAGAGAGCCCCAGCATACAGCTCCAGCATTGACAGCAATCTCCCTGATATCACTGGTGAACGGGATATTATCCCAAGCTACACCCTGCTTGATATCGTAAGTAGGAACGCCCTCCTTGTCGAGCTGCACCTGAACGGTACCGGTAGGATAATCTACCACTGGCATTACATACTTCAACTTCTTCTCATCGAGAATACGAAGGGCTGTATCGCCCAAGGCATCCTTACCCACAGCACTCACGGCTACAGAATGCAAACCATGCTGACCTGCGTGGTAAGCGAAGTTGGCAGGAGCACCGCCGAGTTGAGAACCACTAGGGAGAACGTCAAAGAGAATTTCGCCCAAACCTACACAATATTTTGTATTTAAATTCTTTGTTTCCATAATTACACCTTATTATATACGATATAAACGATTGCGGATGATTTATATTATAACTTGCGGATATAAGTGAAGAGATAAACTACACCAACTGCCATGACAGCCACAGCACCAGCCTGACCGATAGCATCGCTGGCAAAGCCCATAATCAACGGGAAGACGGTACCACCGAAGAGTCCCATGATCATCAGTCCACTCACCTCGTTCTTCTTATCAGGCATAGCTAGAAGTGCCTGAGAGAAAATCATGGAGAACACGTTAGAGTTGCCATATCCCACCAGGGCGATGGCGATATAAAGCATCGTCTTGCTCTCGCCTACCCACATGCCTATCATACTCAGAGCCATCATCACTACGCTGATAACGAAGAAAGTGCGGGTCTTCATCATGCGGAGGAAAACGGTACCGGTGAAGCATCCGATGGTACGGAAGATGAAGTAGAGCGATGTAGCGAAGGCAGCCTCGTTCAGCGTCCATCCCAGACGCTCCATCAGAATTTTAGGAGCTGTGGTATTGGTACCTACATCAATGCCTACATGGCACATGATACCGATGAAGGAAAGCAGCACGATAGGTTTGCCGAGCAACTTGAAGCATTCGCCGAAACCAGATGCCTTACCCTCGTTCTTCTCCTCCTCGATAGGTGTACCAGCCAGGAAGAAGGTAGCTGCGATTCCGATAACCATATAGATTGGGAAGAGGATTCTCCAGCCCAAACCGAAGGTAGGAATGCTTGCCATGGCGCCCCACATAGCGATGTATGGAGCCAGGAAGGAAGCTATCGCCTTGACAAACTGACCGAAGGTCAATGTGGAAGCCAGGTTCCGACCTGATGTCACCACCGAAACCAGAGGGTTCAGGGAGGTCTGCATCAAGGCATTTCCGATGCCGAGCAATGAGAATGACACGAGCATCAGCTCAAAGTTTTCGCCAAAGATGGGCAAAAGGAGTGAGATAACGGTAACGAGCAAAGACAGGAGTACTGTCTTCTTTCTACCTATCTTATTCATCAGGATTCCCGTAGGAACCGAGAAGATGAGAAACCAGAAGAATACCAGCGATGGGAACAGATTGGCTGTTGCATCATTGAGGTTGAGATCTTCCTTTACGTAGTTGGAGGCAATACCTACCAAATCTACAAATCCCATGGCGAAGAAACAGAGCATCACCGGGATGATTGATAACTTTGATGATTTATTCATAATTGTTAGCGTTATTGTTTCTATTTTGCTGGTGCAAAGGTAGCGATAAACGATACAATATATCATAAAATATCGTTCATCGGCTACCATTTTTGTTGCATTGTTACATCAGTAACACGCTAAGAAACAATTATCTTATAGATTCTGTTCTTAACAGATGAGGTTACTTGATGTCGTAAACCTGATACTTACCCTTTCCCTTTACAGTAACCTTGTTGTAAGGCTTGCTTGGGAACACGAGATTGGTCATGGACATCTTGCCGTCAGCATCCAGTGCCTCGATGCTGCTCTTGTCGATGAAGATGCGCAGCTGGCTGATATTTCCATAGGTTGGAGCCTTGGTGACTGCAGCGAAGTCCTTGCTGAAATCCACCTTACCGCTCTTGGTTCTATCCATTGAGAAGGTTTCTGCCTTGGCATCGTAGTTCATCACTACCTTCTCGCCCTTGTCGTTGCTCAAAGTGATAGTAGCATTTCCCTTCAGATTCACAACCATCTCGCAAGATTCTGTAAGTTTCTTGCCTGCCTTCTTGCTTCTTGCTGCTGTCATCTCTGGAGATGGAACCACGCTGCAATAAGTTTCACCCTTATACTCGAAGAGACCTAAGTCGCGAGGAATAGAGTTGCCTGAACGGTACTGCTGGGTAGGAACCTGGTTGGCATACTGCCAGTTGCTCATCCAGGCGATAGCCACGCGGCGACCTTCTGGTGCGTTATCAAAGGTAACTGTAGCATAATGATCCTTTCCGTAATCCATCCACTTGGTTACCTCAGGCTTGCTCTCGCAAGTAAACTTATGACCGTCGAAATCACCGATGAAATACTGGGTAGCAGAACCTCCGAACGGACCACCAGGATTGATGTTGCAGATGAGCATCCACTTCTCCTTATCGGTGCCACGAACCTTCAACTTCATCAGGTCTGGGCATTCCCAGACACCGCCATGGTTGCCATACTTCTCACCGAAAGAGCTTTCAAGTTTCCAGTCCTTCAAATTATCAGAAGTATAGATTTCCATGTGCTGACCGGCAGCCAGAATCATATTCCACTTCTTGATGTCCTCGTTCCAGAACATGTGTGGGTCACGGAAGTCTGGCACAGTACTGGTGATAATAGGATTTCCTGCATATTTTGTAAAGGTCTTGCCGTTATCTGTACTGTAAGCCATGCTCTGTGTCTGGTTCTCACCAGCCGAAGTGTAGAGAGCCACAACAGCACCCTTGCCCAAACCAGCGGTATTATTCTTATCCACAACGGCAGAACCGCTGAAAATGGTACCAATTGCATCTGGCTGGATAGGGGCACCCTGGAACTTCCAATGTACCAAGTCGGTAGATGTAGAATGTCCCCAGGTCATATTCTCCCACTGTGATCCGTAAGGATTATACTGGAAATAGAGATTCCATACGCCATCCTTATAGAACATACCGTTAGGGTCGTTCATCCATCCGTAAACAGGAGTGTGATGGAAATCCGGACGATACTGCTCGCGATTCTTCATATCGAATGTATCAGAGAGCTTCATGTTCTCCCAGCAAGTGAGGGCATTCAAACCCTCCTTGCTATAATCGCCGTTTACATGAATATCGAGCATCAAGCCTTTCTCGTCAGCAAACTCCTGCAAGCAGAGTGGCACATAATAGTCAACGTGATTGTTTGCCAAGCGTACGTTGAGGGTCTTCAACTGCCTGCTACTACCTATAACTTTAATATTGCTCACCTCCGCACTCTCCTGGACAGGAAGCAAGAGATACTTCTTGCTTTGATTGTCGCTGTTGATGCGATAGAGACTATGATTATTGCTCAAGAACTGCACCTCTTGCGCCTGAACGGTCATGGTGCAACCGAGAGCAATGAGAGCTGTAACTAATTTCTTTTTCATAAATGAGATTTTTTAATCTTGTTTTACACCTTAATTATATATAGTTATCCTGAAACAATCTCATTCACCTCGTCAGTAACGACACCAATTATATTTACCTATTGTGCGTTTTGACATCAAGCAAACCGCACAGAGCGTTGAGTTTACAAGGAAAGGTTTGCCACGTTTGAAGTGGCAAACCTCCCTTTTATAGACTCATTTATTCATCTTCATCCCACAAACCCTTCTTGTTTTGTTTAGAACGGAATGTACCGTCGAAAAGACCATTAGAATCATCTACATCAATGGGTATACTGTTTGGGTCTGACCCAGCCATAATAACAGGTGGTTCTATGCGATGAATCTCTATGATAGGTGTTACATAAACTGCCTTTTTCATATTGTAACTACTTTTTAAGTTGAACGAATTATTTAACAATCACTTTCTTGTTATTAACGATATAAACACCGCTTGCGAGGTGTAAGTCGTTCAAAGACTTGGCTGTAGCAACCAAGCACCCCTGAAGGTTATAGACCTTTACAGTCTCATTACCATTTGCGATAGTAGCAGCATTGATGCCAGTGGACTCACCGCCAATAGCAAGGAGAATAGGCCTTGCCTCTTGTGCTTCGGACAAAGTTAAGTAAGCAGAGAAGGCATTAATCTTCGCAGTTTCACCGCCCTTTTGGAATAACCCCTTAGCATTCAAACCATATTTGCCTGCTGCAGTATCTGGAGTATAAGTGCCAGTGAAAGGATTGCCCATCACTGCAGGAGTATTGACTACGCCCTTATCTGTGAAAGTAAGAGTTTCTTTTGCATTTGCTTCATCAAACTGAGCAATGAAAGGTACATTGGCTTCAACATTAGGTTGCTTATCGAAATTGATGATGGTTTTGCCATCCTTTTCTCCAGTTCCTGTATATGTGGCTATGGCTTGCGCACCTAATTCTTCCTTTGAAACATAGAAAGGCAAGCAAAGAGTGTTCTTGCCAGCATATACTTGGCGAGTGATGGATACTTTCTCTGCATCGAAGTTCTCTGGAGATGCAAAAGCTTGGGCTTCATTAAGTACTAAGTTGGCACATTTGCCATTGTTAACTACATTGTTGGCAGAATATGCTTCGTCTGCAAAAACGAGTACGTTTGAATAATCGCCTCTCATGCCGTTTACATCTACATTCTTCGTGATAGTACCACGCATATCGATGGAGGTTGCGTTAACGCTGAGTTTGGATGCCAATTTTATGAAGTCATTATATTCAACTGGCTGCCAATCACCATCAGCATTTTGGCATTCGCCTTTCATCCATGCTCCAGATAACGCAATCTTTCCATTGAGTGAGCCGTCTGGGATGTTTGCGAGCAATTCGCCATTTATTTTAGTAGCTGGCTCGATTTCCACATTGTCAATATATACGTTTTGCTCTTCTGTTACATCGCCAGTTTGTGCAGTAATGGTCATGATGCCAGGATAGTCGAAGTCGCCATTCGTGGAAAAATCAAATACAATTTTCTGCCACTTGCCATCGCCACTATAGTAGGAAGCAGTCTTTTTCCAATATCCATCAGAGTTATTGGTAGGGTCAGAAATTTCAATCTGTACATTCTCGTTCTGAGGCTTCTTTATCATGAGAGAGATGCGCTTACTTCCGTCCATGCTTGGGGTTATCCAGTCGCGGAAAGGAATCTTTACTACCTTGGAGTTTTGTGTCATGGTGAACTTCAAACACTTATCAGAGTTGTTGATGCCACCTTTCTCTGGGTTCTCAACAACGGTAGGTGAACCATCTGCCCACAAGCCACCTTGTGTATCGATTTCTCGCTTCTCACCATCCCAAAGGGTAGTCTGTGCAAACATAGTTGCTGATGCCATCAAGGCAAAACTAAAAGTAATAATCTTCTTCATTTTATTCAGGGTTTAATTTTATATATAATATGTATTATTGGACTAAACAGAGCCTATGCCTATAAACAAAACATAGGCTCTGTGATATGCAGGAGATTAGTACTGGCTAATCTTCAAGTTGCTAACTGTGATGTTTCCACCATAGTTGTTGATACTCCAGCAGTTCTTCTGGATGCCATAGATGCGGTTGGTATAGCTGCAAACATCATTGATGTACATCACGCAGACGCTGTTGTCGGTATAGATAGTGACATGATAAACATTGTCGCTAGGACGATTGAATACATAGCCATCGATACCCTCGATGAATCCCTTGCCTTCCTCACCATTCTCCTCGAAGTTAACCTTGCGAACATTCTCGTTCTCAGGATTCACTACCATCGTATAATACTTCTTGGAGTCTGTTCCACGTACAAGAGAAATGCCGAACTTGTCAGAGTTGCCTGAAGTTGTAACCGTGAAGCTGATCTTGTTGTGATAGCCGAGGCGATTCATCAACATATAGGCATTCTCACCAGTCAAGTTGTAAGTGCCATTGTTTTCTGTCATGCCTTCCTGAGCCTCCACCTTGACGGCGGTCTCTTGGTTGTATTTGTTGCTGATGCTTTCAGCCTCGCCAAGCGTCAATGTGCCATCCTCATGCTGGATGAGTTTGTAAGCAACCAAGTTGCCAGCCCATTCTGGTTCAGCAGGAGAAGCACCTACGGCAGTGTTGTCCTTGCCACTGCGAGTAGGACACCATCCCCATAGGTAGCGGTTGGTACCATCGCTAGCAGTCTTGCCAGCATAGAGACCACGGCTTTCGAGGAAGCCCTCGTGGTTGTCTGGCCAGATGCCAGCATCGTTGGCGGTACAAGCTTTCAACTCTTCCAAGGTCTTGCCCTTGAAGTATTGTACTCGGCGTACGGCGTGATGAATTTCACTATAGACGAGATACCAGTAGTCGCCCATCTTGAAGAGGTCTGGGCACTCATAGAAGCGATCCCACATCATCGTCATAAACACGCCATTGTCCGTCCAAGACTTCAAGTCGTCAGAGACGAACTCTGCCAAGCTTCCCTTACCGTTCTTCTTGGTAGATACCAACATGTGGAACTTGCCATCATCGCCCTTGAAGAGGAATGGGTCACGGAAGTCAGTCTTGTCATATCCATAGTCATCACCTTTCAAGATGAAAGACTTGCATTTGGTCCAAGTCTTGAAGTCAGGAGAGGTAGCATACATGACAGCCTGGGCATTTTCTGATGCGGTAGGCTGATACTTGTTTCCTGTGTAGAAAGTATAGTAGAGCTTGCTGCTTTCATCGTATATGGTAGAACCCGTTCCGATTGCCGCATCCTGTTCATTGATGTTGCCACAAGATACCAACTCGCCAAGCGACTCATAGTTGGCAGCATCCTTGGTGCTTACCGCCCAAATTGGGTGGTAAGTGCCTGCTGGATTAGGACGGTAGTCCTGCAAGTACATTATCTTGAAGTCACCAGCCACAGGGTCGTAGAAAGGCATTGGGTCACCCACATAACCAACAGCTGGCTTGTAATAAGTGCCTTGTGCTGTCTCATCGGTAGAACTGAAGTAAGAGGTCGTAGACCAATCTTTCTGCTCTAATACAGCATCGTCGTCGCTACATGAAGCGAGAGGCAAAACGAGGCATGAAGCCAATATGATAGAACTTATCATTGTTTTCATTTTGATTCAATTTTATTTGTTCGTAAGATATTTGAAAGCATTCGCCGTCATGATGGCTATGTTCTTGTGGAACTTCTCTGTATAGTTCTCGCTTACACTATACCAGTCGTAGCAACCAGAACCGATACAAAGTGTCTTACCAGAAGTACCTTCGGCTGGGAACTCCCAAACAACGATTGCACCATCACCGCCATAACCAAGGTCGATACCACCTGTAGCTTCTCTCCAAGCAGCGTAGTCTGCATAACCACCCCAATCTGAGCCAATATGCCATTGTGCTACAGAGTTGGTGATACGGTAATTAGTGTCTGTAGTATAGACGCTGTTGGCATCGTCACCCTTTACTAAGTTCTGGTAGAGAGCATGATCAGTATGACCATTCATCTTGAAGTCCCAAGGGCCATTACAGGTTTCTGCGTCAGCTTCCACCTGACCCCAGCAGTTGTTAGGAACACCGCCATTCTTAGCTATACCAAGCTCACCAGGCATATTGGTTGCATAGCGTGTGAAGAGGAATGAACCACCATTCTTATAGAAATCCTTCAACTGTGGAATAGCCTCCAAAGCCTCAGGTGCAGCCTTCTCAAAGTTGCTCTTGCCATCTACACCACCGTCCTTGTGGAAGTGCCACCAGATGACCTTGCAGTCGCTCAAATCGATACTACCGTTCTTGATGTCGGTGAAGGAAGCGTAGAGTGAGTTTGGGACGTTCTGCAACATCCAGTTGCAAGCAGTCTTTTCCTCGATATTCAACTCATCCATGCTCTGTGCAAGACCTACATAGAGAGCCTGTGGCTTGTCGATTTGCTTGACGGTCACGGTGTAAGTGTTGCTTGCCGTGTTGTTGTTTACCGTGTAAGTCACAGGATTGGTGAAGTCTGCAGCGATGCCAGAAGCAGGAGAGATGGTTGCATTCTCGCTGTAGGCGATGGTTGGAGTCAAGTTCTTGATGTCCAAAGAGGCAGGAACATAGACCATGATGGTCTTGGTGTTCTCATTGATGGTACCTACGTAGGTGTCGTTGATCTTGAAAGAGGTAATCTTCGCCTCGTCTCTCTGAGCCTTGATGGTCCAGTCGAGATATACATCACCATTGGTGACATGTACAGCTTGTGGGGCAGACATGTTGAGCTGGTCGTTTACATTGACGTTACTCTTTGCACCATCGCTGAGGTTCAACTTGGTGACACTCATCTGAGAGATATCGTAGGTCTCAGGCACTCGCACGATAATCGTGCGAGTAGTCTTGTCGATGGAACCATCGTAGTTGTCGAGAGCCAATTCCGTAATGGAGCAGCTTCCGCTCAGATTCAAATCTGAAACATTATCATCACTGCAAGCAGTGAGGGCCAAGATGGCCATGAGCATAAATAAAATCTTTTTCATATTACCATTCTCCTATGTTCTGGGTGTAATGTCCGTTTGATGCTGCCACCTGTGAGTAAGGTATTGGCAAATATTCATTCTTGTTTTTGGTGAAGTGAGCTGCGCCATAGATGGAACAGTTGTCACTCTCGCCTGCGAAGTACTTGTTGAGTACGGTGTCGGCATCTCCCCATCTTACGAGGTCGAAGAAACGTTCGCTCTCCATACCCATCTCCAATCGACGCTCCATCTTGACAATCTTCAGAGCCTCGTCTGCGCTGTAGTTACCATCGTAGGTAGAAATGTAGAACTTCACGCCGTAGTCGCTTGGATAGTTGGCTATCATGCCAGTACTCTGCTTAGCACGTTTGCGGATGTCGTTGACCAAGGTGATAGCCTTGCTTGACTCTCCCAATTGAGCATAAGCCTCAGCACGCTCCAACATTACGTCGGCATAGCGGAAGACGATGCGGTTCATGGAAGTTCCCCACCAAGAGCCCTTGATAAGGTATCCACTCTCTGGGTCCACATTTTGCTTCAAGGTTACATAATAACCATAGAGACCATTGGAACGACTCCAAGTGGAACTCTCATCCATAATAAAGTTCTTGTTGAATTCGTATGGTAAACCAGGAATACCTACTGTCAGGAAGAGACGAGGGTCAGCATAGTCTTCACTCTTGTCGTAGTCCTTATTATTAAAGGTGTCGAAGAGTGGATGACCATCTGCATCTGTACGGAAGGCGTTGACCAAATTCTGACTTGGCTTGTAGAAGTCACAACCACCATCGGTAACACCAGGGATGTTTGGCACAATCAGACCGTAGCTCCAGTTTAAGTTACCATACTTGGTACCGTCGTTCATGGAGTACTGCATTGCCCAGATGCTCTCCTTGCCATTCTCATACTGTGGCTCTGGACGGAAGTTATTGTGGAAGTCACCTTCCAAGCCGAAACCACCAGCAGTGTAGATAGAAGGGTCGCTATATTCGATAACCTTGTTGAGATCATCTTGGTTGATGCTTGTCACCTCATTCTTTGTTGGATCATCCTGACGATAAGCCTTGTAGAGATACAACTTGGTCAAGAAGGCAGCTGCGGCAGCCTTGGTTGGGCGACCCTTGTCGCTTTGGGTGACAGGGAGCACATCATAGGCAGCCTTCACATCGTTGATAATCTGCTGCCATCCTTCATCATTTGAGAACTCCGTGTTGGAGAGATTATTGTACTCCTCCTGACTGAGGTTGGCATTCATGATGAAAGGAATATTCTTGTACAGACGCTTCAAGAGAAAGTGAGCATAACCACGGAGGAACTTCATCTCGCCAAGGCGTTGTGCCTTCAACTGGTAGCTGTCGTCTGTCTGCTCAAGCAGGGCGATGGCAGAGTTGACACGAGAGATACAGTTGTAGAGACGCACCCACATATCGTTGATATTCCAGTTGGTGGTCAACACACCCTGCTCAATCTCCAACTGATGGAACACGTCACCATCGCTGGTACCGTTACCACCTTTGTAGGCATCGTCGCTGCGCACGTCAAAATTCCACATGGAGAATGAAGAGTTAACGTCTTCGGCAGTGGTAAAAATAGCATAAGACGAGATAACGAGGTTATCCACATTGCTTGGGTCCTTCACCTGATCGTTGTCCAAGATTCCTTGAGGCTTCTGCTCCTCCAAGAAGTCGGAGCAACTTGTCGTACCAGCGAGGGCTAGAACCATGAGGGCTGAATATAAAATCTTTTTCATTTTGATGATTCTTTTAGAATGTTACGTTAAGACCGAATGTGATATTGAGAGGAATTGGGTAGCCATAGTTTGGATTCTCTGGATCTACACCTGTAAAGCTACTGCTCTTGATAGTGAACAAGTTCTGTGCACTGACATACATGCGCAAGCGTTGCATGGCGAGCTTGGATGCGATAGTCTGTGGGAAGTTGTAGCCAAACTGGATGGTGCGCAGCTTCAAATAGCTTCCGTTCTCAACCCAATAAGAAGACACACGCTTCTCATTGTTGTTGTCAGAGAGAGACAGGGCTGGGACGTTGCTGTCAGGATTGGTTGTACTCCAAGCATCGAGCAAACGCTTACCCTTGTTCAAGAAGCCGATATTAAGACCTGCCCAAATATCAGTCTCCTTCTTCAAGTCAGAGATGATGTCAACACCCTGTACGCCCTGGAAGAACGCAGTGAAGTCGAAGTTCTTGTACTCCAAGTAGATGTTGAAACCGTATGTAAAGTCTGGAACTGGGTTATAGATCCAAGTTTGGTCAGCCTCTGTGATTTTGCCGTCGCCAGTTAAGTCCTTCCAACGGATACGACCGAGACCTGCGCCTTCCTGTGTGGCGTGGTTGTCAATTTCTTCCTGGCTCTTAAAGATACCGTCTGCTACATATCCAACCTGTGCACCCATAGGATGTCCTATGACGCTCTTTACACCGTTACCACCGAATGTACCATTGGCTGCAACAGTAGTTGGCAATGCAGTAATCTTGTTGCGATAAGAAGAGATGTTGGCTGTGACATCATATTTCAAGCCAAAGTGCGTCTGGTTGCGGTAACCGATGTTGAACTCGAAACCACGGTTTTCCATCTCACCTGCATTAATCCACTGGGAACTACCTTCACCCATTACGGCAATACCAGGCATATTGACGAGGATATCCTTTGTCTTCTTGAAGTACCAGTCAAAGTTACCATACAAAGTATTGCGGAAGAAAGCGAAGTCGAAACCAAGGTCGGTCTGTGTGGTCGTCTCCCACTTGATATTGTCGTTACCTATTTGATTACGCTTGAAACCAGAAGCCAAGGTGCTACCACCATTGGTACCTACGATGTCGTAAGAAGTACCGTAGCTCTGCCCACCATTCTCGTTGACACCATAGTTGCTCACATAGAGAGTGTAACGAGCGAGGTTGTCGATTTCCTGGTTACCAGTCTGTCCCCAAGAAGCACGAATCTTCAAGTCGTCAATCCAAGAAGCCTTCTTTAAGAAGTTCTCCTGGTTGATACGCCAACCTGCAGATACGGATGGGAATGTAGCGTAGCGGTTGTTCTTACCGAAACGAGAGCTACCATCACGACGGATAGTGAAAGATGCCATGTACTTGTCGGCATAATTGTAGTTTGCCTTGCCAAAGAAAGATACGAGGGAGTAACCAGAGCCACCACCATATGCCTGTGGATTGGTAGTACCTGCATCTGGCCACATATAGTCAGGGTTCAAGATAGAGAAGCCTTCCTTGTAACCAGAGAAGTAGATGTCGTCTTGTCGGTTCAACTCCATACCAGCCATCAAGTCGATACGGTTCTTGCCCAATTCCATATTATATGTAGCAACGGCATTCCACATCCACTTGGTCCAATGTTCCTGCTTTGCCTCAACTCCATTTTTGTTATTGGCAACGTTGCCTTCTGTAACTGGATAAGTGAAAAAGCGCTGTTGCTTCTGTGAATAGTCAAGACCAAAGGTGGTGCGGATGTTGAAGCCCTTGAAAGGATTGAGGTTCAAGTAAGCATCGCCAAACATACGCCAGTATGTATAACGGTTGTCCTTGTTGCGCTCCAATACTGCCACAGGATTGTAACGGTCAGGATAGCCGCCTACAGGACCAGCATAGTTACCATCTTCTGTATAGATAGGAAGAGAAGGGTTGAACTGCAATACATTCTGTAGAAAACCACCTGGAGCTTGCACCTCAGAAGTGCGATTCAAGGTAAAGTGCTCGCCTACGGTCAGCATTTTGTTCTTCAAGAGTTTATACTCTGTGTTCATACGAGCAGAGAAGCGATTGAAGTCAGAAGTCTTGATGATACCGAGGTTCTTGTAATAGCCTAAAGAGAAGAAACTGCTTCCCTTGTCAGAACCATTGCTTACAGAAACATTATATTGCTGGATGACACCTGTGCGAGTGGTTTCATCAAACCAGTCGGTATCGGCAGCAGGAGTGGTGCCTGCGTCATCCAAGTATTTCTTCATGGAGACACCATTGAGCACAGGAGTACCCTGGGCGTTGTATCCCCAGTCATAACGATAGCCAAGACCGTTGGTGTTAGGGTCCATACCGTCATTGACGTATGCCTGCCACATCACCTGTCCATATTCCTTTGCATTCAAGACCTTCATCTTGTGTGCATAGGTGGAAACTGCGATAGAACCATCGAAGTCAACCTTAATCTTTCCCTCCTTACCTTTCTTGGTAGTGATGATGATAACACCATTGGCAGCACGGCTACCATAAATAGATGCAGAAGCAGCATCTTTTAAAACCTGGATGCTCTCGATGTCGTTACCATTTAGTTCGTGCATACCAGCTTTAGTTGGAATACCATCGACGATGTAAAGAGGGTCGTTGTTATTTAATGTTCCAATACCACGAATGCGAACGGTAGCAGTACCAGACGGTGAGCCATCAGCAGAGATGTTCATACCAGGAACACGTCCTTGGAGAGCTTTGATAGGGTTATTTTCATTCTGTTTTGCGATGTCATCTACACTTACTACAGATATAGCACCAGTCAAGTCTGCCTTACGCTGAGTAGTATAACCTGTGACAACGACCTCATTCAAATCGTTGGCTGCTTCTTGGAGTACAACATTCATACCATCAGCAGCTTTAACCTCTTGAGTTTGGTAACCAATATAAGAGATGACAAGAGTAGCCCCAGGCGTACACTCCACATGGAATTTACCATCAAAGTCTGTTACCGTACCTGTCTTGGTGCCTTTCACCATGACAGACGCGCCGATGACCGTCTCTCCTGTAGCATCCTTTACGATGCCATTTACATTTACCTGTTGTGCACTAGCTACGGTGCAAACAGTACAGAGCGCAGAGCTCATTAGTAATTTTGAAAGATTGTTCATACTAATATAACGTTTTAAGTTTCAAAAATTGTTATTGCTTGATTTCTGCCGCAAAATTAGGGAAAAGACTGTTATATAAATAGAAAAAATCGTTCCTGTAACAATAATTATGTTACATGAAACGATTTTCTTATCTTTTGCTAAGATTTTAAAGTTTTATATCAGAAGCAGTTAGAACCATATTATACATCTTACACCGGTTTATGTCGTAAATCTGTTGGAAGAACGCCATATTGTTTCTTGAAACAGGAAGAGAAATAGCCCGGTAACGCAAAGCCTACTTCTGCCGAGACTTCAGCTATAGTCTTATCAGTCTGCATCAGGAGCGTATAGGCTCTCTGCAGGCGCATCTCTTTCAAGAGCTCGGCAGGCGTTTTTCCTGTCATAGCCTTCACCTTGCGATAGAGCTGCACCTTGCTCAACAGCATCTGGGCTCCCAAATCATCCATCTTCATATCAGCATAGCCCATATTTTCAAGTATCTTCTTCTTGAAACGGTCCATGAAGTAACGATCACTCTCATCCAGGTGATTCAGTTCAGCAGCCCAACCCTCCTTGTTCTCGATGAAGCCACGAGCCACGGCTTTCTGTTTCTGCAGCTTCTTTCTATATACCTTATATATATAGTAGATGACAAAGAGCAGAACTAAGACGATAACGATGGCAACAATAATCATCCATCGCTGGATGCGGGATACCTCTGTATAAGAATCCAGATGAGTTGAAATTTGCTCCATATTTTTCACCTTCGCATCCAAATCCTGATATTGCAGAGCGATGGCATCGCAGTTTTCAGGGGTAGCAAGGAATGATTTCATCACATTATCCTTCTTATAGGGTTTACCCTGAAGGATATTCATTGCCAATTCCATAATCTTTTCGCCCTGGGTAGGATAGACATAAGAAGCAGCAAACTGTCCCCTCTTCACTCTATCCACTCCTTCCCATTCTCCAGGCAATCCATCAATGCCTACTATCAGCATCTGCTTATCAATGCCTCGTCTCTCCGCTTCCAGAAAGGCTCCTATGGCACCCAGGTCGCTATGTCCGAACACGCCATCCGCATGTCCGCCCTTATCCAGATATTGCTTCATTAACTCCTGGGCACGCTCTAACTTCCAGTTACTTTCCAGGGTAACCACCTTGATTCCCGGGTAATTCTTCATCACCTCGTGGAAACCACGATGGCGCTCAATGACAGGGGAAGCATCCTTCAAGCCTGTAATCTCAACAACGGTACCTTTTCCATCCAGTTTACTGGCAAGAAAGCGGGCTACTTCCCTACCCGCTTCTACATTATCGCCACCGATGGAAGCTGTATAATGGGGTGTCTTTACCTTTCTGTCGAAGAGGATAACCGGGATATGCGCACGATAAGCTCGCTCGATGGCAGGTGTTACATCATTCACGTTATTAGGAGCAACAACGATTAAATCTACCTTCCTGGCTATCATACTGTCTATCTGACGAGCCTGACGTTGCCCGTCATTCTCTGCAGTAGTAAACAGCAAATCCACATTCTTATATTGATACTGCGCCTGTCGCATCTCATTATTCACCTTCTCACGCCAAACTCCGCCGCAACATTGCGACACACCAATCACCATCTTCTTCTGGGTGCAAGAACCTAGAAGAAGAAGCATACTACAAAGTAGTACTATTAAGATAATATTGATTCTTTTCATTGATTTTATACTTCTTCCATCCGTTTAAGTTCCCACCCCTCAAACTGCATGATGATGAGATGGAGTTTTGTTCCTTGGCGCAAAGCCTCAACCCTTGGAGCCTCGGCATATTGATGAATCTGATCTAGGGCCTCACGCCACTGTTTCTCTGCCTTGGTCATAGGCTTGCCATCTTCCGTGAACTCACCTTCAACTATCGCAGAGAAATCTTTCTTCGAAAGAACCTTCAACTCCAGAATGTAGCTATGCTGACTGGCATAATGGGTAAGGTCTGGCAAAAGGAAGAAATCACAATAGCCATGATTCAACTCCAACTCTGGAGCCGTGATATAATAATCATTCAGATTCAGATAAGCCATGAAGAATCCCTGCAGGTTTCGCTCAGCCTCAATGCCATCACGCACCGATGAAACCTTGGCATAGGCATCTGCCATGAAGCGCAATCCTTCTTTCCACTTACCATCGTATGCCATATCATAATAGTAATCGGTGAGCTGGTTGACATCCACATAAGCCTTTGCCTGATACTCCTCTTCCAGATAACCATAATACTGCTTGCGGACATTATTGTTCGGAATGCCCAGAATGAGCTTGGATCCACGAGTTCCCTTGATGGTCAACATGCCATAATAGAACAGAAGACTTGGGAATATCTCTGCCTTTGGAATCTGATACGCAGAAAACGACTCATAAAGCTGGGTAACAATCTGCTCCTCTTCTGCTATCTTGCGGATAATGCCCTTACGCTCTCCATCCAGCTTGTCAAACTGCAAAAGTTTCTTCATCTTGCCGTAATCGGTACGGGTATTCGGGTCTATCATCTGACGAGGAGAACATCCGTTATCCATGTAATTACGAAGGTAATAAAGAACCATATCACAATTAAACATACGAGTTTTCTTCTTCAATGCTTCTTCTGCAAAGCAATAATTGTCATACCATGGCTTCATATCATTGACGATGGCATCAATATCACTATCGACAGGAATACTACCATGCTCCTTATAATAGGTAAACATCTCCACCACATCAGTGGTAGAGAAGCCCAGCATCTCATCAAACTCCGGCTTGATAGAAATGTTCCAACCTATCTTGAATCCACTCGTCACATCATCCAGGGTTACAGGGCTCACACCCATCATGAAGATACGCTCAAAATTACCCTTGAACTTCTTGAAGACATCACGATAAAAGCCGTCGGCATGGGTAATCGCATGATACACATTCTCACCACGTTCGTTGAGTATGACATTCGTGAAGTTGTCATACTCATCGATGATGAGATACAGATGATACTGGTGCGCCTTGGCAGCCTTGAATATCAGTTCCATCTTTTCCTCAAAATCTTCCTGCGCCAGGATTTCTTCCATCTCTGCCTGATAATATTCTGAGTATTGACGGACAAAAGCATCAAGGTTGATGCTGAGATAAGAATTAAACTTAGTCTCAAGCTTGTCGATATTACCCGTAATCTGGGAGAAATCTAGGAACAGCACCTGATACTTTCCCTGCAAAGGTGTAGGATGCTGGCCTATCCACAGATTTCCAAAAAGACTCTGGAACTTATGGCTCTGCGTACAGTCATAGTAAGAATAGAGCATACTCAAGAATATGCTCTTACCAAAACGACGAGGACGGATGAAGAAGAGATTGCGAGGCTGCTTCTCCAGCTCCGGGATAAACATCGTCTTATCCACATAATATAGATTCTGCTCTATTACCGTAGCAAAATCAGCCACCCCATAAGGTACTAGTTTTACTTGCTGTTCCATCATGATCTATCTTTAAAAACACTATCTGTGTGCAAAGATAGCATAAAAAAACGAAAAAGCCACAGTTTGCGTTTACAAACTGCGGCTTTTATTATATTTTATCCAAAACACTCGATTTTACATGATTACAAACTAAGCTTATGAACCTTCAGATTCTTGAACTCTGCCTTGCCACCCTGGGTGTAGAGCTTCACATTCTCGTATGGAGCTACAGGGAACACGAGGTTGGTCATGGCGATACGACCGCCATCTACGAAGAGCTCAACTGATGACTTATCTACGAAGATATCAACATGATAGGTCTTCTTGCCATCCTCGCAAAGACTCAATGGAGTCCAGGTTGCCAGCGCGAAATCGTTCTTGTAGTTGATGGAGTTGGCAATGCGGGCAGGCTCCTTGCCTTCTGCTGCACGCTGCTTGTCCCAAGCCAACTCAATATCGTGAGGAACTGCCTGCTTGCCGAAATCGGTCAAACCACTCTCAGTTCTATCCATTACCACCTTGCCCTGCTTCATATCGAAATAAATCATAGTGCGCTCACGCTTGTTGTTTGAAATCTCAATACCTGCAATGCCGTTGGCATCTGGTGTTACATCAGCCTCAATCTCGAAGGATGCTGAACGATGTAAGTGAAATCGCCAGTGAAGCCGAAATTAACACTCTGGTCATACATGGTTGTATTTGAGCAATAATCGATATGGTAGAACCACTCATTCACGCCAAGACGGAAGGTGGAAGTACTGAATTTCTAGCTGAGCTCGGTGGTGAAAAGAGCCTCATCAATCTTACCGGTAGTGATGGCAGTCTCAGCAATCTTGAGCAAACCCTGATGGCTCAAACTTGCATCACCACGCCAGATGGTATTGACAGAATGAGGATTGGTTGCGTAAGTAACAGGCAAACCATTCTCCAAAACGTTGACATCGGCAGAAGGCAAGCCTATCTGAATCTCACGAGGACCATTCGCACTGGCTGCATTGAGCATCACATTACGATTACCCTCTTCCTTAGTGCATGAATCAGTGAGGTCAAGTGTTTGGTTCAGCTTACTCAAGTGGTTCCGTAAGCTATCGGAGACGACTTGTTAAATTAACGGAGACGACTCAACAAGCTATCGATGACGACTCCGGAAGCTATCGGAGACGACTCCGGAAGCAGACGCAGATAGCTTCGTTGACTAACGCAAGTACTTGAGTTAGCTAACGCATGTACTTGAGATGCTCAACGCAGCCTGTTTCGATGGACCATGTAGACTAATACCCGAAAACGTTAACGAACAATAAAAAACAGCTTAGATTTTGTGGAAACGCATCTTTTTTGTACTTTTGGGAAAAATAAGGCAGGAATGACTGAGCGAAAGATCATACATATCGACATGGATGCCTTCTTTGCTGCGGTAGAGCAAAGAGACAATCCGGAACTTCGGGGCAAACCGGTAGCGGTTGGCTTCGACGGACCTCGTGGTGTGGTTTCTACAGCCAGCTATGAGGCAAGGAAGTATGGCGTTCACTCGGCGCAATCCATCGCTCAAGCCAAGCAGCGCTGCCCTAACCTCATCATCGTGCCCTGCAGGCATGATTATTATGCTAAAATATCCCATCAGATACATCAGATATTCCAGGAATATACCGACCTCATAGAACCCATCTCCATAGATGAAGCCTTTCTTGATGTAACGCAGAATAAGAAAGGGATAGAACTGGCGGTGGATATTGCCAAAGAAATCAAAACCCGTATCAAGGAGGCAACCGGACTCACCGCCTCGGCTGGCATCAGCTACTGCAAGTTTCTCGCCAAAGTGGCTTCGGATTACCGCAAGCCCGACGGCATCTGCACCATTCATCCCGACAAGGCGCTCGATTTCATCGCCCAGCTGCCAATAGAGGATTTCTGGGGTGTGGGCAAGAAAACACTGCAAAAGATGCATTTCATGGGTATCTTCAACGGAGCAGACCTGAGGAAAGTATCCGAAGAACATCTGGTAGAAGTGTTCGGAAAAGCCGGACACATCTTCTATGATTTCGCAAGGGGGATAGATGAACGACCTGTCATCACCTACCGGGAACGGAAATCGGTAGGCTGCGAACAGACTTTCTTGGAAGATATCTATCTAAAAACGGCTGTGATTATCGAACTGTACCATACTGTACTCGAACTGCTGGAGCGCATCGCCAAAAGCGGTTTCGAAGGAAGAACCCTGACGCTGAAGGTGAAGTTTGCCGATTTCACCCAGATAACACGAAGCATCTCGCAAGAAAAGGTTCTGAAAAAGAAGGATGATATTCTGCCTCTTGCCAAACGGCTACTGAAACAGGTAGATTACTCCTCGGCGCATCCCATCCGCCTGCTTGGTCTGTCCGTAAGCAACGCCTCATCAGAAGAAGCCAGGAAGCAAGATAAGGAGAACAGCAGTTTCAAACCCGAATACAAAGAACTGGAACTGGAATTCGAAGATTGGGAATAAGCCCCCTTTAAAAAGCTATAGTATGCCCGCTTAAAAAGAAACAAACCATAATACGCGAAAAGCAGCTGTCAGACATCCCGTCTATACAGCTGCTTTCTCTCATTACTAGTTATTATCCAAAACAAAACTTTTTACCTTAAAGAAAACTACTTACCTTAATGAATACTCAATCCTATAACCTTAAAGCATAAAACCTAAAAACCTAAACCTATGAAAATGCAACTACTTTTGCATGAAACAATTTATAAACTTCTAAATTCTGGTGCAAAGATAGTAAGTTTCAGCGAAACTCAGGTATAATTATCGTTCAAAGAGTGATAAAAATGATACAATGTACCTTTTATGCTAGGAAATGAACGATTTTTATCCATATATTCACAGATTTTACACTTCAGGTATAGCGTATTTCTCTCTATTTCATCACATTACCTACATCACCAGGTAACATTCCATACTCTTCCTTGAAACATTTTGTGAAGTAAGACGGCGCTGAGAAACCCACTTCATAGGCTACTTCAGAGACACTCATGCTCCGGGTTTCGAGCAAACGCCTAGCTTTGTCAAGGCGAGCCTTACGGAGTAAGTCAACAACAGAAGAGCCTGTCATCGCCTTCACCTTGCGATAGAGCTGCACACGGCTTAAACCAATCTGCTGTCCCATATCCTCAACTCCAAACTCGCTATCAGAAAGATTCTGTTGGATAATGGCTTGAAGCTGCCTGAGGAACTGCTTGTCACGGTCTTCCAGATGAGCCTCAGAAATCTCCTTCTCAGCCTCTTTAGTACCTTGATAAAGATTCTTCAGGAGCTGACGCTGTCGCAAGAGATTCTCGATACGGGCGAGAAGCACCTTGCTGTGGAATGGTTTGGTAATATAGGAATCAGCTCCATGCTCATAACCCTCTGCGCGATGCTCCTCCAGGTTCTTCGCCGTAAGCATAATAACAGGGATATGAGAGGTAGTCGTATTCGTCTTCAGCTGTTCTGTCAACTCCAATCCGTCCATAACAGGCATCATCACATCGCAAATCACCAGGTCAGGCACCTCTTTCAAGGCGACAGCCAGACCCTCTTTACCATCAGCAGCCTCAAGAACAATATACTCATCCTGCAAAAGTGTACGCTCATACTGACGGATATCGGTATTATCATCAATAACCAGAACAGTAGGACGATTGGTATTCTCACTTACCAGCTGCTGAACTTTTCCAAGACTTCTGTCTCCATCGTCAATATATTGCAAAACAGATTCATCTACAACATTCTTACCAGTTGACGCAGAAGCATTTACAGAGTTATCCACAATATCCACATCATTGTGGATAACTTGTGAATCACCCTCCTGCTCACGAGGAATGACAACGATAAAATCAGAGCCCTTTCCCAGTTCACTTTCTACCCTAGCCTCACCATGATGCAACTCTACAAATGATTTCACCAGAGCCAGACCGATACCCGTACCGCTGGCAGCACCCTTGGCCTGGAAGAAGCGTTCAAAGATCTTATCAGCCTCATCCTGCGAGATACCCTTGCCCGTATCTTTCACATCAAGACGGAGATTGGCACCTTCATCTTTCAACGATACAAAGATTTCGCCACCAGCAGGCGTATATTTCAAGGCATTGCTCAACAGATTGAACACGATACGGGAAATCTTCTCCTGATCGGCAATCATTTCATGGCTGCCTTTCAAGTCATCAACATCCAGATGCAGTCTGATCTGCTTACGCTCGGCAGTAAGCTGGAAGTCGCCCACCCACATCGTCAAGGTCTTCACAATGTCGAAGCGATAGAGTTTCAACTCCATCTTGCCATTCTGAATCTTACGGAAATCAAGTATGTTACTTACTAACTGTTGGAGAGCAAGGGCGTTACGCTGCACCATTTTCAAGAGTTCGCGGCTCTTGCCCTTGATGCCGGTATCTTCGAGCAGCATCTCTACCGGGTCGGCTATCAGGGTTAAAGGCGTGCGAAGTTCATGGCTGATATTGGTAAAGAATACCAGACGGGAATGAGTGAGTTCCAAGACCTCCTCATTCAATCGTTTCAATTCTTCATTCTTTTCACCCAATTCTACATTCAGTCGCTTCAGTTCGCCATTTGTCTTAGCCAATGTTTCGTTCAGTTTCATCTTTATCAGATAACCTCTGAAAATTAAAGCCGCAGCTGCAAGGCAAACAAGCAGGAACAGACACAGACCTATGAGCATGACTTTCTGTGAGTTATAATCAGACAGATACTGATTTACCTGCTTATGCAAAGTCTTCAGATTGTGCGTCTGACGCTCGGTATCTCTAGCCTCCATCAATGTAAGAGCAGCATTTGCCTGGGTTATGATAGAAGTGCTCAGATAATTGTCGCGTTCATAAGGCTGATGCTTCAATATCTTCATGGCAAGCGCTATGACCTCGTCACCCTTGGTAGGATAAAGATAAGAGGCTTCGAAAATACCATCGCGCACAAGTTCCAAACCACCACCTTCGGTAGCCATGCCGTCTACTCCGGTATACTTATAGTTACGCTTTACCCTCATCTGGCGGGCTGCCACATAAGCTCCCCAGGCAAGACAGTCATTATGGGCAAAGACATAATCAAAGTCCTGTGTCTGTTTCAATATGCGTTTCATCGCCTGGATTCCACCCTCTTCTTTCCAGTTTCCTTCCTCCGAGGCTACAACCTGTAACCCAGGATAAGGCTTGATAGCATCCATAAAACCACGATGACGCTCCAAAGCAGGCGAAGAGCCCTCCAAACCGCTGATTTCAACGATGCGGCCCTTTCCCTGAAGCTGCTGGGCGATAAAAGTTCCCATCGATTTACCAATCGTAAAGTTATCGCAGCCGATAAATGCCGTATACTTATCAGAATTGGTCTTCCTGTCATAGAGAATCACAGGAATACCTTTATCGTAAGCACGCTCTACCGACTTGGATATAGCACTCAGCTGATTAGGAGATACGATAAGCAGATCTACGCCCTCATCGATAAACTGGTTAACCTGCTTATTCTGCAACACATTATCATCATTGGAAGAAGCCAGTTTCACGATAAGCGAATCGTTGAGATACTCGCCCATCTTCAGTTCATCATTCAGTTTATCGCGCCAGATATCTTCCGAACACTGGGATACGCCAATGACAAACTTCCTAGGCTTCTGAGCACAACCGGTCATCAACACGATAATCGCTACGTATATAATAAGGTGTAATTTACGTTTCATACAGCTTATACAATTTCTTTGTTTATAAAGAAGAGGCATTCAACAAATTCCTAAAAATAAAACTTTACCGCTGCAAATATACAACTTTTTTTTGTATTTTAGCCCCATTGGTCAGTTTTTTGCAAATATTTTATTCTGGGAGCACCAAGAAAAACATAGGAAAATCTTTCATATTTATCTTTTCCACACCAGTTACCAACAGGAAAAACATCTGATAACCAACGGAATAACATAGTTATCAACACATATATGGATAACTTTTCTATGAGAAGTGAATAAGTGTGGAAAAGTTTAGAGCATAAAAAAGACATCAACTAAAAAGTTGATGTCTCTCATCTTGTAGCGGGAGGGGGCCACGATCCCTCGACCTCCGGATTATGAATCCGACGCTCTAACCAGCTGAGCTATCCCGCCATCCAAGCAATTGATTTCTCATTTGCGGGTGCAAAGGTAATACATTTATTTGAATTGAACAAATTTTTCGGCAGAAATTTTCAAAAAAAGTTATATTTTCTCATTTTTCTCACATTCCAACCCCACTTTCACCTAATTATATATATAAAAAAAACGAAAAATAAAGGTTTTCTTATTTTTTTATATTACCTTTGCACGCTGAATAACAGACCTGCTATTATTTTAAATAAAGAAAAGGTCTGAAACAACAGAATATTGAAATGCTTAGAATTAAGAAATTAGACATATTTATTGCCAAGCAGTTTGGTCTCCTTTTCATGGGAACTTTCTTCATCTGCCAGTTTGTGCTGATGATGCAGTTCTTATGGAGATATATTGATGATCTCATCGGTAAGGGACTCACGATGGACGTGATGGCTCAATTTTTCTGGTACATGGGTCTGATGCTCGTACCACAGGCCCTGCCTTTGGCTATTCTCCTGTCTTCACTCATGACGTTCGGTAATCTTGGCGAGAGTTCGGAACTTACAGCCATCAAAGCTGCCGGCATTTCACTGATGCAAGCTTTCCGCTCACTCATCGTCATCACCGTCATCATCATGTTTGGCTCATTCTATTTCCAGAACAATGTGGGACCTAAGTCGAACATGAAACTGGCACAACTTCTGATTTCCATGAAACAGAAAAGCCCGGAACTGGAAATTCCGGAAGGAATCTTCTATGATGGTATTCCTAACTGCAACCTTTATGTGCAGAAGAAGGATTTGAAAACCGGAAAGCTTTACGGCATCATGATTTACCGCATGACCGACAGCTATGAAGATGCCGCCATCATATTGGCAGATTCTGGCATGCTCCAGAGTACAGCAGAAAAGAAGCATCTGGTTCTGAGCCTCTACAGTGGAGAATGGTTTGAGAACATGCAAAGCAGTGCACTTGCCAATACTGCTGCCGTACCATACAGACGAGAGACTTTCGTTTCCAAAAAAATCATTCTCGACTTTGATGGAGACTTCAGTATGACCGATGCAGCTTCGCTTTCAGGAAATGCAAAGGGTAAAAGTCTGGAAAAAATCAACCACGACATCGATTCGCTCAACCAATTATATGATTCTATCGGAAGAATCTACCTGAACGAAGCCAACGTGAGATTCTATGGAGGTGTACAGCGCATCAACAAGAAGGACTCTCTCAAAGAAATCAAGAAGGGCGAAAAACTCATTTTCGACACCTTATATAATAAGTTGCCACAGGACAAGAAACTCATGGCGGTAAACCAGGCACAGTCTACCGTACAACAGGAGCTTTCTGACCTTGATTTCAAATCGATGTCAACGAGCGATGCAGACTATATGATAAGACAGCACAAGATTGAGGCTATCAACAAGTTCACTCTAGCCCTTTCGTGTCTCATCTTCTTCTTTATCGGAGCGCCATTAGGAGCCATCATCCGAAAAGGAGGACTGGGTTTCCCTGTCGTCATCTCCGTACTTGTATTCATCGTCTTCTTCATCCTCGACAATACAGGATACAGAATGTCTAGAAGTGGCATGTGGGCCATTTGGTTCGGTAAAGGTCTTGCACCGGCAGTATTGACGCCTTTGGCTATCTTCGTAACCTACAAGGCAACCAATGACTCTTCCGTATTCAATATGGATGTTTACAAAGAGTTCTTCATGAAACTGCTCGGTTTACGACAGAAACGCCATTACTTCGGCAAGGAAGTCATCATCACCGACCCGGATTATCAGACGGATGCAGAGAAACTGGAAAGAATCAACCAAGATATCACCTTATATAATAAGGAACACAAACTGGTTCATCTTCCAAACGTCATCAATGTATTCTTCAAATACGAGCCTGATCATGAGATAGAAAGAATCAATGCAGAATTGGAAGAGGTAATAGAAGATTTGACCAACACCGCCAACAAGTATATCCTGCACGACATGAACCAATATCCGGTTCTTTCTGTCAAGGCACATACACGCCCATTCGAGCGGAAATGGCTCAACATCATTGCAGCCATCATTTTCCCTGTGGGCACACTGCTATATTTGAGAATGTGGCGATTCCGACTGCGCTTGTTCCGTGACCTCAAGGTCATCAGTCAGACCAATACAGACATCATCCAACGGATTAAAGAACAGAAAAAGTAAAATGTAACTATATAATAAGGTATCAAACATGTCAGAAATCAAATTAAATAGCATCGAAGATGCAGTAAAAGACTTCAAGGAAGGAAAGTTCGTCATTGTTGTAGATGACGAAGACCGCGAAAACGAAGGCGACCTCATCATTGCCGCAGAGAAGATAGACGCAGAAAAAGTAAACTTCATGCTGAAACACGCAAGAGGTGTACTCTGTGCCCCTATCACCCTGAGCCGCTGCGATGAGCTCGATTTGCCTCATCAGGTTTCAGAGAACACCTCAGTATTGGGTACACCATTCACCATAACCGTAGATAAACTGGAAGGCTGCTCTACCGGTGTTTCTGCACACGACCGTGCCGAAACCATCAAAGCACTTGCCGACCCGAATTCTACCCCACAGACTTTCGGCAGACCGGGACACATCAACCCGCTCTACGCACAAGATAACGGAGTATTAAGAAGAAGCGGACACACAGAAGCAGCCATCGATCTTTGTAAAATGGCAGGCCTCTATCCAGCAGGCGCACTTATGGAAATCATGAATGAAGACGGCACCATGGCACGCCTGCCTGAACTGATGAAGATGGCAAAAGAATGGAACCTCAAGGTTATTTCTATTAAAGACATGATAGAATACCGACTCAAGAAAGAATCACTCATCGAAGTGGGCGAAGAGGTTGACATGCCTACAGAATACGGCCACTTCCGCCTCATTCCGTTCCGCCAGTCTAGCAATGGTCTGGAACACATGGCACTCATCAAGGGAGAATGGAAAGAAGACGAGCCTATCCTGGTCCGTGTTCACTCTTCTTGCGCTACTGGCGACATTCTGGGCAGCAAGCGTTGTGACTGCGGTCAGCAGCTCCACAAGGCCATGCAGATGATAGACGAGGCAGGAAAGGGAGTTGTTGTCTACATGCAGCAGGAAGGACGCGGCATCGGTCTGATGAACAAGATTGCAGCCTACAAGCTTCAGGAAGAAGGCTACGATACCGTTGACGCCAATACTCATCTCGGTTTCAAGCCAGACGAGCGCGACTATGGTTGCGGTGCACAGATGCTCCGTCATCTCGGTGTACACAAAATGCGTCTGCTCACCAACAATCCGGTAAAGCGCGTAGGTCTCGAAGCATACGGTTTGGAAATCGTAGAAAATGTACCTATCGAAGTTGTACCAAACAAGTACAATGAGCGTTATCTCAAGACCAAGAGAGACCGCATGGGGCATACTTTGCACCTCGGATAATAAAATTATGTTATTATTTCAATACAAAACATGAAATAATGCTCAATTTTCTTCCGAAAAAGAAATAATTTGCTTACTTTTGCACACGATAAACAAATATAAGAATAAAATTATGGCACAATTATCTGATCGTTTAAACAGATTGGCACCTTCAGCAACGCTGGCGATGTCACAGAAGAGTAGTGAAATGAAAGCTCAAGGTATTGATGTAATCAACATGAGCGTAGGTGAACCAGACTTCAACACTCCTGACAATATTAAACAGGCAGCAAAGAAGGCTATTGACGAGAACTATTCCCGTTATTCACCAGTACCAGGTTATCCTGACTTGCGAAAAGCAATTGTAGCCAAATTAAAGAACGAGAATGGTTTGGAGTACACTACCAATGAAGTAATCGTTGGTACGGGTGGTAAGCAGTGCGTCTGCAACGCTGTATTGGCACTCGTAAATCCAGGCGACGAGGTTATCATTCCTGCACCATATTGGGTAAGTTATCCACAGATGGTGAAATTGGCAGGAGGTACTCCGGTCATTGTGAATGCCGGTTTCGACCAGGACTTTAAGATGACCGCAGAGCAGTTGGAGAATGCCATTACAGAGAAGACCAAGATGCTCATTCTCTGTTCTCCAAGCAACCCTACCGGTAGCGTATACTCTAAGGAAGAACTGGCTGCACTGGCAGAAGTACTCAAGAAGCATCCAGAAGTATTTGTGTTGGCAGATGAAATCTACGAACACATCAATTATATCGGCAAGCACCACAGCATTGCTCAGGAACCGGGCATGAAGGAGCAGGTTATCATTGCCAATGGTGTATCTAAGGCTTACGCCATGACAGGATGGAGAATCGGTTTCCTGGCTGGTCCGGAATGGATTATCAAGGGCTGCAACAAACTCCAGGGACAGTATACCAGCGGTACATGTTCTGTCAGCCAGAAGGCAGCAGAAGCAGCCTACACACTCGACCAGAGTGCAGTAGAGGAAATGCGCGTGGCTTTCGAGCGCCGCCGCAACCTGATTGTAAAGTTGGCTAAAGAGGTTCCAGGCCTTGAGGTAAACATGCCACAGGGTGCCTTCTATCTCTTCCCTAAGTGCAACAGCTACTTTGGCAAGAGCAATGGTGAGAAGACCATCAACAATTCAACCGACTTTGCCATGTACCTTCTCGAGGAAGCACATGTAGCCACCGTAGGTGGTGACGCATTCGGTGATCCAGACTGTTTCCGCATGAGCTATGCAACAAGTGACGAGAACATCGTTGAAGCTATCAAGCGCATCAAGGAAGCTTTGGGTAAGTTGAAATAAAAATGGCTTAAAGACCATTTTCAAGGGTCAAAATGTAAGAAAAATGCGAGATAATGGTATAAAATAAGCCAATATCTCGTTAAAACTTCTTAATTAGGCTGATAGTAAACTTTAATTTATTATCTTTGCCAATGCAAAATAGATAACCCAACTGTGTTTATTGACAAACGACACATTCAAGGTCTACGAAGCGAGAAAGAAAAAAGAAAATATTAATAATTTATTAACTAATAATTTAAAAAAAGTAAAATTATGGCAACTACAAAACAAGCAGCCCCAGCTAAGAAGTCTGAGGGCTTTCAGGGAGTAAGAGGCGCATTCTGGATCATCGTGGTATGTGCTATCATCGCATTCACATTGTTCTTCACATGGTTCGGTAATGACATGCACTTCCAGGATCCAGGTGTACAGGATCACCCAGCAGACATTTGGGGTACTATCTACAAAGGTGGTGTAATCGTACCAGTTATCCACACATTGTTGCTCACAGTGTTGGCTATGACAATCGAGCGTTGGTTGGCTCTTAAGACCGCTACAGGTACAGGTGCTCTTCCTAAGTTCGTTGCAAACATCAAGGCAGCTTTGAACGCAAATGATTTCGCTAAGGCTGAGCAGCTCTGCAACAAGCAGCGCGGTACAGTAGCTAACGTTGTTATGGCTTCTTTGAACGCTTACAAGTCTATGGAGTCTGGTGCTAACGCATCTTTGAAGAAGGCTCAGAAGGTAGCTAAGATCCAGCAGGCTCACGAGGAGGCAACTCAGTTGGAGATGCCAACTTTGACAATGAACTTGCCTATCATCGCTACAATCGTAACACTTGGTACTTTGACAGGTCTTCTCGGTACAGTAACCGGTATGATCAAGTCATTCCAGGCCATGGGTGAAGGTGGTGGCGCTGACTCAGCAGCACTTTCTGTAGGTATTTCTGAGGCGTTGATCAACACCGCATTCGGTATCTTGACATCATGGTGTGCCGTTGTATCTTACAACACATTCACCAACAAGGTAGATAAGTTGACATACGCACTCGACGAGGTAGGTTACTCAATTGCTCAGACATACGAAGCTAACCACGCAGAAGAGGCTTAATTTTTGCTAACCCTTTAAAATTTTATCGCTATGGGTAAAGTAAAAATTAAGAAGAGTGACATCTGGATCGACATGACGCCTATGTCAGACGTTATGACCCTGCTGCTTACCTTCTTCATGCTCACCTCTACTTTCGTAAAGAATGAGCCAGTTAAGGTAAATACACCAGGTTCTGTGTCTGAGATTAAGGTGCCAGAGAACGGTGTCTTGACCATCTTGGTTAGTCCTGAAAAGGACAAGGCTGGTAATCCTACCGGCGAGGGCCAAGTATTTATGAGTATTGATAATACTGATCAGTTGGGAGCTACACTGAGCACAATGACAGGAGCATTCGGCGTGTCATTGAACCCAAAACAGATTGAGACATTCAAGAGCGAAGGTATGTTCGGCGTACCTATGGGCGACTTGAGTACTTATCTGACAATGAACGCTTCTAAGCGTCCACAGTATCTCCAGACTAAAGGTATTCCTCTCGACAGTATTAAGGGCGGTATGAGCGAGTTCCAGCAGTGGGTTGACGCAGCTCGTAACGTAAACGAAGACATCAAGATTGCCCTCAAGGCAGATGCTTCTACACCTTACAAGACCGTTAAGAGAGTGATGAACGAACTCCAGGATATGGACGAGAGTCATTACTATATGATTACACAGTTAAAACAACAGGGGGACGAATAAATGGCAAAGAAAGAAAGCAAACAAAAGAAAATGAATGTCCGCGTAGACTTTACGCCTATGGTGGATATGCTCATGCTGCTTATCACGTTCTTCATGCTGTGTACATCTTTGAGCAAACCTCAGACTATGGAGCTGACTATGCCAAGTAATGATGAGAATACTCAAGAAAATCAGAAGAACGAAGCTAAGGCTTCTGAAACTGTGACACTCTACGTAACAGCAGACAACAAGATTTATTATGGTGCTGGTATTCCTAAGTACGATGATCCAACATGGATCAAGGAGACTACATGGGGAAGCCAGGGCATCCGTAAGGTCTTGAGAGAGCACGCTACAGAAAACGGCACACGCCCTGTAGAAAGAATCGCACTTGCTGTCAAGGAGTTGAACATGGACCGTCAGAAGAATCCTAAGCAGTATCCTGATAGCATCTATCAGAAGAAGTTGAGCGATTTGAAGGCTGGTAACTTGAAGGACGGAAAGATTCCTACTCTTACTATCGTCATCAAGCCTACAGATAATGCTTCATATAAGAATATGGTTGATGCACTCGATGAAATGCAGATTTTGAACATTGGTACGTATGTCATCGATAAGATTAGCGGAGACGATGAGAAGCTTCTCAAGTCTAGAAACGTTAAGATGTAAGATGTGTACTAACAATTAAAACAAGAAAGAAATGGCAAAAATTGATCTTTACGATCCAAAATGGGTCGATATGGTTTTCGCCGGAAAGAACAAGGAGTATGGTGCATACCAGCTCCGTAAGGGTACTTCTGGCCGAAACATCAAGGCTCTGCTTATCTTGGTCATTGCTGCAGCTCTCGTGGGTGGTTTTTTAGCTTGGAAGGTTATCGAACAGAAACAGGCTGAAGAGCAGCAAGCATATATGGAAGCAATGGAGTTGGCTAAACTCCAGCAGCAGGCTAAGAAGGAAGAAAAGAAGAAGGAGCCAGTGAAGCCTAAGGTTGAAATGAAAAAGGAGATTCCTGTGGCTCGCGAAACTCAGAAGTTTACCGCACCTGTCATTAAGAAGGATGAACTCGTAAAAGAGGAAAACCAGGTTAAGCAGATGGATAAACTGGATGACAAAGTTGCAGTCGGTACTGAAAACAAGGAAGGTGTGAAGGACCGTACAGTTGAAGCTGTAAGAAATGATATTGCAGTGGCAGCTCCACCTCCACCACCAGCACCAAAACCTGAGGTTGCTACTAAGGTCTTCGACGTCGTAGAGGAGATGCCTTCATTCCCTGGTGGACAAGGCGCCCTGATGTCTTATCTTGCAAGCAACATCAAGTATCCTGTCGTTGCACAGGAGAATGGTGTACAGGGCCGTGTTATCGTATCATTCGTAGTAGAACGTGATGGTTCTATCTCTGATGTTAGGGTAGCTCGTTCCGTAGACCCTTCACTTGACCGTGAAGCACAGCGTGTCGTTAAGAGCATGCCTAGATGGAAACCAGGTAAGCAAAACGGTTCAGCTGTACGTGTTAAGTATACTGTACCAGTTGTATTTAGATTGCAGTAATAGAATGAAAAGAACATCTTATATTTTTTTAGGTATAGGATTAACAGTACTATCAATGGCTTTCTTCTCGTCATGTGGCGAGAAGAAAGCCAAAGATGGTAGAACTGATACTCCTACTTCAGGCACAATTGAATTTGTGGCTGACGAGAGTTTGAGTCCTATCATTGACGAAGAAAGAAGTCAGTTTGAGTATGAGTTTCCAAAAGCTAAACTCAAGCCGAAGTATACAGATGAAGTCACCGGACTTCAGATGATTAAAGATTTCAAAACAGCGCTTTTATTCACTACACGTAATTTGAAAGATAGTGAAATAGCCTACTTGAAGTCTAAAAGCAATGTAATTCCTTCTGTTTTCCCTATCGGTTACGATGGATTGGCATTTATTGTAAACAAGCAAAACAATGATACTTGTATTACGGTAAAAGATATCAAACGTATCCTTACAGGTAAGGCAACTAAATGGAGTGATATTGTGAAAGGTTCAAAGAGAGGCGACATCGAAGTCATTTTCGATAATACCCGCTCTGCAACAACCAATTATGTAGTAGACTCTGTACTGCACGGAGCTAAAATGGGTGCAAAAATCATGGCCGCAAAAACTAGTAAAGAGGTTATCGACTATGTGGATCAGAACCCAGGCTCAATCGGTGTAATTGGATCTAACTGGCTCAACGACCGCCGTGATTCAACCAACACTACATTTAAGAAGAATATTCATGTCATGCGAGTATCTATCAAAGATGTGGCAACACCATATAACAGCTGGCAACCATATCAGGCATACTTGCTGGATGGAAGATATCCGTTCGTCAGAACATTATATGCTATTGTAGTTGACCCTCACAAGGCATTGCCTTGGAGCTTCGCAAACTACATTTCAGGCCCAAGAGGTCAGCTCATACTGTTCAAAACCGGATTACTTCCATACAGAGGTGACATCACTATAAAGACCGTTAATGTAAAACGCTAAAGAAAAAGCTAAGAAAGAGGCACATATAAAAAAGTAGAATTATGAAAGCAATTAAATATTTAGTAGCAGGTTTGCTCGTCATGGGTTTGGCAGCACCTGCAATGGCACAGGATGTCAACTATAAGGACATGCTGAAACCTATAGAGACTACATTGAAGGCTGGTAATGCAGATCCTAAGGCTTTTGCCAAGGAAATCAAGGAATACCAGAAGGAGTTCAAAAAGGATCCTAAGGCATTGGTAGCTTTGGGTAATCTTCTTGCAATGAACAAGAACTATGATCAAGCTAATGCCGTTGCAGATGCTGTCATCGCTAAGTTCAAGAACTATGGTGACGCTTACATTCTGAAAGGCGACATCTATGCAATGCAGGACAATGGTGGTGAGGCTGCTACATGGTATGGTCAGTGTATGACAATGGATCCTAAGAATCCTCAGGGATATATCAGCTATTCTAACGTGTACCGTAAAATTGACCCACAGGCTAGTGCGGAAGCTTTGAACAAACTGAGAGAAATCAACCCTAACTACCCTATCGAGGCAGAAGCTGGTCACAACTTCTTCAGCGCTGGCAACTACGAGAAGGCTTATGAGTATTTCTCAAAGGCTAAGCCAAACACACTTGAAGAGTATGCTCAGTACGAATATGCTTTCACTGCTTATATCGTTGGAAAGAAGGAAGAAAGTTTGAGCCTTTGCGAAAGTGGTATCCAGAAGTTCCCTAAGGATGCAGCTATGCAGGTTTTGGCTATGCGCGCTGCTGTTGACGTAAAGAACTTTGAATCTGCTCTCAAGCATGCAAACATCGTAATGAACACCGATTCTATCAAGAAGAATGCTAGTATCATTTCTTATTACGGTATGGCTTTGGCTGGCAACAAACAGTATAATGAGGCTATTGCTCAGTACCAGAAGGCATTGGAGATGAAGGCAGACGATCCTAAGCCATTGCTGTATATCTCTGAGGCTTACAAGGAGTTGGGCGATGAAGACAAGGCATTGGAGTACAACCAGCAGTACATGGATAAGAATCCAAATGCTGCTCCTACAGACTTCATGAAGCTTGCTGAAATCTATGTAAACAAGGCTAAGAAAGATCCTGCCAAGAAGATTGAGAACATTGACAAGGCTATCGGCGTATACGCTAAGTTAGCAGAGAAGTATCCTACATTGAAGCCATTTGCTAAGCTTCAGGAGGGTAACACGGCTTTCCAGAACGAGTTGGACGACAAGGCTATTGCTGCTTATACAGAAGTAATCAATGAGTTGGAAGCAAAGCAGTGTGATGAAGATGAGCTCAGCTACCTGAAGACATCTTACCAGTATATGGGCTTCATCTATACCTACGACAAGCAGGATTTCAATACAGCTAAGCCATACTGGGATAAGCTTCTGAAGCTTGATCCACAGAACAAGTTAGCTAACGATGCTTACGAGAAGGCAGGTCTCAAGCCAGGCGAATAAGCATAACATTATTAACTACAACATATTGGGGATTGCATCAGATATTGATACAATCCCCTTTTAGTTTATAAGATTTGTACTATAAGCAAATAAAAGGATATAACGATAAAACAAAATCTTTAAACAATAGAAAATAGAAAAGAGCGATTCCAAAGGAACCGCTCTCAATGTTTTATGTAACTAAAAGTATCTATCCTTATAGATTAAGGAAGACTGATTGCCTCGTTAGGGCAAACATCAGCACAAGTACCACACTCTGTGCAGAGGTCTGGGTTGATTGAATACTTCTCGCCCTCAGAGATTGCACCTGATGGACACTCATCAATACATGTACCGCAAGCGATACAATCGTCACCAATTACGTATGCCATAATTATTAATGTTTAAATGTTTATAATGTTTTTGTATAATATGCTTTTAATTTGTCTTACATCATAACATCAGGTATATTACCTAATAATTATGGTGCAAAGATAATAATAATTTCTGAAATACCTACAATTAGGTATAAGAATTTTCAAGAATTTGATTAATTTATACATAATCGAAATAAAACGGAAAGCAATATGAAGAGGAATATTCCGTTATAAATATATGAAACAGAAACTATTGACATTCATCATAAGCCTTGCCATCACAATCCAGGCTGGCGCACAGGAAAGAACGGTAGAAAACCGTCCTTATACCGATTTGCGCCCATTCCACTTCGGTGTTTTAGTAGGCACCCACTTCCAGGATATAGAATTCCAGAATGCAGGACCGGTGACTTATCTTGATGCTGACGGCATTGAGCAGCAAAGCTGTGTAACAGTAGACCAGGACAGATGGGATACTGGATTTACAGTAGGTGTACTAGGAGAATTCCGCCTCAACACCCACTTCCAGCTACGCCTAGCACCAGCCATGTATTTCGGTACCCGACATCTCTCCTTCTACAACATGCTGGGTAAAGATGGAGCCGGCAATCCGATCCGACAGAAACAGGAGATGAAGACGGCTTACATTTCCAGTGCCCTCGACCTGATATTTGCAACACAGAGATTCAACAATCACCGCCCATACATCATGGCAGGAATCAACCCGATGATGAATCTGAACAGCAAGAACGAAGATTATATCAAACTGAAGAAAACAGATCTGTTCCTAGAACTGGGGTTGGGGTGTGATTTTTATCTGCCTTATTTCAAACTTCGCCCTGAATTGAAATTCATGTATGGAATAACAGATACATACGATAAGAATCACATCAAAAATATAAAAGACAAGAGTACACTTCCATATACACTATCAGCTAAGTCAGCACATAGCAAGATGATAGCTCTCACATTCTATTTCGAATAATCGAACAATACTAAGAAAAAGAGGCAGACTCCCCACAGCGAGAGTCTGCCTCTTCTAATTGATAAAGAATAGATATCTTTACTCAACAACTTCCCAACCGAAAACACAGCCGTTCTTCATACCGGCGTCAGTTCCCTGGAAATCTGCAGAATAAGGGCTTCCATCTATTGGATTTTT
>ULTX01059954.1_pt1 | contig 49263 bp, 39 predicted proteins | sample 1958041 | NCBI WGS metagenome assembly ULTX01 (sample SAMEA4835747, study PRJEB28245) | human gut metagenome | biome: gut microbiome; material: fecal sample | place: Denmark | collected 2008
AGGCCGTCTTTCGCAATACGAAAGACGGCCTTTTATCGTTCAATTCATGGTCTTTTGCTCTCCAAAAGACGGCCTTTTGCAAAATGCTTGATAATCAGTTGGTTCTATATATAAGTATTTGCTTTTGATGAGTATAGCCTAATTAGCTTTAATCAATAATACTTTCGCTATCATCTGAATGCTTAATGCGGTTGTCCATAACGCATTTACGGCTCGTATTGGCATAACAGTAAACGCACAAATGATTACATGTATTATACATGCCGATGTCTTTGCTTACCATGCACCCACATAAATCGCGTTGTCCGTCGTCTTTCCATTTCTTTGGTGTAAGCTCTACGTTGTCAAATAAAGATCCTTCTTCATTTCTGTTCTGAGGTTTTTTACCATATTTTAGATAATAAACAAATTCCTTGTCATCGGCAAATACTCGCTTCATTAGTTCACCATCAATACATCGGTTGGCTTCAACGCCATACTTTGTGAAGTTCTCATTCTCGGCACATGTCGCAAGAGTAATATTCCAATTATATTCATTATGCCAACGGTTACGTAGCAGTGTAAGGCCTTCGACGAATTGTCGCATATGTACTCTGGCGGGTTCTGCAAGCGCAACGTTTTCCTTTGTGAATAGGGTTGTTTCCCTCACAAGATTGTTCTGAACCTTTTTGTACGCCACAACGTCGACAAAGCTGAATACAAGTTTTTCTGTACAGCCCTTGATTTGTTCTCCAATTTGGCTTATGCGTCTAAGTATTACGTCAGGGGGTGTAACCCTTGTAAACATTACAGGGTCGAAACGCCATATAACCCGTTCCTTGCCTATCATATCGGAAAGGCGCCTGAACGTTTTTATACGTTGCTCCAATGGCGGTACGTTTGGTTCAAAGTTTTCGCTTTCATAGTCGTTTAATGTGAACTGAAAATAATAATGTATGCCCTGCTCATCAAGTTCGTGCAGGTAAGGGATTATCGGCTTAGGGTTCTTCGTCCAGAAAACAACGGCTTTAGTATCCTTGAATGACACATATATCTTTTGCTGTCTGTTGAACGGATTATACCATGCCACGTATCCTTTTTTCAGTCTATTGAAAAACCATTTGGCATAAAACGCCGGGATGTCTGTTGACCTACTGGCTGATATTATCACGGGTGCTTGCGCCTCTACACGCTCCCCCGTATCGGTTGTTATAGTTATTTTGTCTACCATTATTTGCAATATGTATCCATCAAACATTGATAAATAGAGTTTATGTCAATATTTTCATATATTCGGTTTTTCCATGTCATGTCTTTTCCTTTTGAACTTACAGACTTGGTTTTTCCGTCATGTAAATGTTGACAAAACTTTTTTATTCTTGTTTCAGGTGTAGAACCTTTATTCCATCCAGGGTCTAAGCTATAACCCAAATCATTTTCTAAACAATCATACACTCTTTTATCCAAATAAGGAAAATATCTCTTTATCGTTTGCATAATACGTCCGATATGTTCATCATCAAAACTGCCTACATCTGGATTGTCATTATTAAGCTCCTTTATTGCATCAAACAATGTTTGTTCCAATGCTTTTGAATGTCCTTTTTTGTCGGTGCCTTTTTTATTTGGAGTACCACCTTGCAACTTTTTCAACAGCCTTTCACACTTTGTTTTTGACACACCTCGTTCTATAAGAATACCTAACAACTTTTTTTTATCACCATTTGCTTCATTCAAAGCACGTTCAACGAGTTCGCGTTTTTTCTGGCTTGTAAAATTAATATCATTTTCTTTTAACCAAACCATCTCTTCTGCAAATGCCGATTTAACAATATTTGCCACCTCATTGTTACCAATTTTGCTTTCCCTTATATCTCCAGCCAACGGCTTGTTAATCTCAGGCATTACCTCGTCTAACTTTACCCCGGTCAACTGTCGGTGTATTTCCTTATAAACGTTCCATACATAACGTTTATTTTCCGACGCAAAAAAAATATCCGTAAAGTCACGAGTCAAATTGGCAAAGCCATTCAATGCTCCATAAAGACCAAAGGCATAACGGTAGTCACACATACCTTTCGACACCATGAAACGGAACAAACCTTCCCAATCCTCGCCTTTCATTATAACAGCTGTTATAGAGGAAAGCACAACATTATCCCATGGCTGGGTAAATGCCTCACCAGCAACATAACGGCGCATAGCGTTCAAGTAAGTCCGTATGTCGCTGTCGCTCCACTTTTCCCCATAATCAGCAACAACACAATCTGTTACAGCCTCCGCCAGATTCATCCTGAACGTACTTACTTTCCCATTATATTCATCTGACGTAAAAACGTCGTTCACTAACATGGCATACTCCCTGACGTATTCCACGTCACGGTTTATACTTGTCAATTTACCGTGCATAACGGTGATTTCCGCATTGCCTTCCTCATCAAGAATGCTATAATCACCCACACGTTTGGCCTCCGCCTCGTCTACAAACCCTGCTATCCATTGCTGCAAATCCACCCATTTTTCTTTTACAGGCAAGTTCTTTAAAAGATACGACAGCCACTCCTTTCTTTTAGAACAAGAATCTAACGACGACTTTTCTAAATCAGAATAAATTTCATCAGTCAAATTTTTGCCATACCTTCCAAGCCAACAAACATACAAATCATCGGACATCAACAAACTTCTTCCAAGTGTTTCTTCCTGCTCTTTCGTAGCTATGCCTTCGTTACTTGACATTATCGACGCCACAAGGTCACGCACGCCATATCGCGCGTTCAACGTTTTCACGCCTATTTCAGTCCTTGACAGCATACGACCTATCACATAACCATATACAAATCCCTTGATTTTATTCAGGCGTTTGTCATCTTCCAAGGCCTTAATGTCTGGCGTTTCAAAGTCAGGGACATCACGTTTCGGTATATCATTAGAATAGGTTTCAACGCTCAACCTGTCTCTATACATACCGACCAACTTGGTTTCCGCACTAAGCTCTGACTTCGACAAAGCTATTTGTTTATGCTCCTTAGACAAGAAGATTAACCTCGCCGCGCCAGGCGTCAGTGTTAGGCTGTGGGCTGACTTGTATCCCCATTCTCCACATTTTTCAAGTTTTGCAACCTCGTCTTCGTCCATTTCAAGCTCTACGAGCATAGAATAATCATCCAAACCGTTGTCCGGACGTGTAAACGAGAATGGCTCTTTATAAAGCAATATACCATTTTCAAGGCAATTCTCCTCCACTGTTTCCCATCTTCTATAGCCATATCCGCGCCTTTCGTAAAACGCTTTTGGCGATATAGTCTCGCTCGAAAGGATATTATTAAAATTCAAAGTCGTTGTTGGAATATATAGTCTCATAATTATTTATCTTTTACTTTATCAGTTTCAGTTGTTTCATACAAATGTGCAGGTACCCTCTTTAAAATTTCAGGCATTTCCCCACTATACATTATATAAAGATTGCGATAAGTCCGTGTCATGGCTACATAAAGAGCCTTTTGCCAAATCTCATCAGATGGGTCAATAATCATTGGTAGAAAAACCGTCTCAAACTGAAGACCTTTCGCACTGTGATATGTCATAAGTTTAGGGTTGTCCGTGTCAAAATTAAGCGTTTCTTTATTATTATGCCAATCCTCATTATCTCTGTATTTTATTTCAAAGTTCATAGGATTTATTGCTTTTTGTAACGCCATTAATGGATTTGACGCTCTTATATCAGTATCACATTTTCTCAAAACATCTAAGACTTCAAGTATTTTATCATTATCTGGAATTAAGATACCTACATCTGTCAAATTTTTATTATAAATAGTTCGTACAATGGCTTCCATCTGTTTTTCAATACTCTCATATTTCAGAAATTTTGGTTTTTTATTTTCCTGACTTTGATAAACTGCTCCGTCACCATATGGGTCAACACCTATACCTATGTAATCTTGAGTTATACGAGCAACAGGTTTAGGCAATCTGTAATTATTATACAGTGGAAAATCTTTATATGGACCATTCTGAGCGGTCATAAATCCTATCTGCTGCATAGAGCAAGTGGCCTTCTGCCACCCATAAATAGATTGTGCCGTGTCTCCAAAAAAGAAAAAATGTTTGCGTGCTGCGGCCATAAAATCTTGTATTTCATCAGCCGTAAAATCTTGTATTTCATCAACAATTACATAATCGGCCTTAGGTTTTCCATACTTGCCTTTCCAACTTTTATGAACATAGAAAGGACAATTAAGCCCCAACTGCTTACGCCCTGATTCCATATAACCACATAATGCCCTTGTGTAAACTATAATCTCACAACTACCTGCATTCTCACTTTGCACTCGCTTTGCCTTCTGCAAGGCAATCACGGACTTGCCGCTACCAGCACAACCCGACACGACAATGTTCTTGTCTAAAACACTGTTGAGGACTCTCATTTGGATGTCATCCAATTCGGATTCTTTTACCATGAAATCTTTTGCCATATTTTATAGTATTAGTTTAAATCCATTCTTTATTTCCGATCCTGTAAAATGTGGACAACAAGTTTCTCTACTGTCATTTATTTTGTATAAACAAAACTTACTATCCGCCGCTAAATTCAAAGACATTACAAAGTTTTTGCGCCCTATTACACGATATGCCACTTTGCTTAAATCGTTAGCCCTATGTGAATGTGATACATGAAAGCGCTGTTGCATATAGCATGAATTATCGCAATCGGCATCAACCAACGAACACGGCAATGGTAAAATTGTCGCAAATTCATAATTATTTTGAATAAAATCATTGAGCCCTTTATTCATTATAACAGGATAATAAACTCCTGAAATATCATCGCGCGTAGCTACATCAAGTAAAATCAAAAGGCCTTCATCCGACAATTTAGGTGCAAGGATTTCTGCAAAATGTTTATACGCATTGTCGGAAAATCTTTTACGTTGTATAAATTCATTCACGGCTTTGAATGAAAGTACAACATCAAAACCGTTATTCACGACATCGCCAAGCATATCCATATCGGCCTTGTCATCAATGGCAATACTTCCGATATTATCCTTAACGTCAAGATTTCCTGCACTTTTGATGTGTGTAAGCACACGCTCAAACATCCGTGTAGCATTTTGGTTGCCGTCAATTGCCACTACATCAAAGCTCGTATTGCTGCCTAACACATCAACAAGTGCGCACATTGTGCCGAATATTTCGCCTCCGGTACCGCACCCAAGATCAAGAATCGATATGCGTTCCTTGGTAGCGAATGTCGAGCAGATGGTTGCATTGACGAGCAAATCACACATTATTACATATGCCTCAGCATAACTGCGAGGAAAATATGTGCCCAGGTATACAAGAATGTCGTCTTTAGTATGGTCAAGGTTATAACTGAACTTGAAGTGGTCGGGATTGTACACAGCCCCAAGTCCGTTGAAGATTATGTGGTCAAGCCAGTCGGGCAGCGTGACCGAGTTGTTATGGTGTTTGTTCATGGAGCGTTTTTTTCTGCTTGCGACACGGTAAAAAGAAGGTGTAGGCTCTATTTCCTGCTGCCTTCTGTGGTATCGCCAAACACCAGTCACACACAACAAGTAAGCCTACACCGCACGGTGCAAGCATCCACTTGCTTACTTGTGTGTGACACCTTCAAGATAATTTGGCGATTTTCAGAAGGCACAAAAGTAAGAAGCAAACACTTCTTTCGGATATGTCTTATTTTAATTTATGTTACATCTTTTCTTTGTTTTGGTTTGCAGGCAAAGTTAATAAAATTCAAGATAAACATGAAATAAAAGTTGTGAAATGTTCGGTTTTAATGGAAAACAGTAATAGCATTATACTTATACGTTTTGTATTGTTTTGTAAAAAGTCGTCTTTCGTGATGGGAAAGACGACTTTTTAGGTTTTCATGGGTATGTATTTACTCATGTTATAAGCTATGTCATGCAATATTGGTATTTGTTAAACTTATATGTTGTACATTCGTTGTACTGTTTATATTGCGTTTGTCGCGTTTTGCGCATGTTATCTCCTCGGGCGTGGATGGCGCTTTCCGGCGTTCTTGCCGAGGCGCCCCATCATGCGTTTCTCTATGGTGTACACACGCTGTATCTGCTTGGGAGTAAGGAATTTGCTGTACTCCTTATAGTATTTCTCCCTGATGTCCAGCAGCTTCTGGCTGCGTTTGAAGCGCTCCTCAATGGCCTTTTCCGTCTCGGCATCGGTTTTGGCCGTGCCCCGCTGGCGTTTTGCCCTCGGGCCCAGAGCCCATATTTCCTTCTGGCATTGGCAGTAGGTGTCTATGAACTTTGCCGTCGTGGCGTCGTCGAAAGCCAGTTGGCGTGCTATGTGGCGTGCCTGCGTCTCGGCCAGTTTTTCGCGTTTCTGTTGCCTGTCGTTGGTGTCCTGCGCGTAGGTAGTTGAGCTGAATGCCGTCATCATTACGGCCATTATCAGCATACTGATGATTCTCTTCATGTTGATGGTCTCCTTTTTTTATTGGTTAATGAATATATCTTCGCTGTATATCTCAAGCATGTAGGCCTGGTCTTCGCTGCTCAGGTTGGCAAAGGCGCGCTCTACGCTGTCAAAGCCGGCGGCCGTGCTGTCGGTGTGCGGCCCTTTGAATGCCGTCGGCAGGATTATGGCGGCGGCTATCGAGGCTGCCGCTGTCATGACAATGGTCCTTACTGAAGGCCACCGCCTGCGGCTTGCTGCCGTGGTCCGTGCCGTCTCCTTGAGTACATTTTCCCTCATCTCGTCGAATATGCCTTCGGGAACGGTGTACGGCATGCGTTTTCCTATCTTGTTGAAATCAAATCTGTTGTCCATGTCTGTCAGTCGTTTGAGTTCATGTATTCTATTATTTTCTCTTTCGCCAAGTGGTAGTTGGCCTTTGCCGCGGCTGCTGTCGAGCCGATAATGCCGGCTATGTCGTCATACGCCAGTTCGTCGTAATAGCGCAGGTTGAACGCCAGTTGCTGCCGTGTGGGCAACGCCAGTATGGCCTCTTGCAGTTTCACGGCCTCGAGGTCGGTATAGTCTACATATCCGTCGGCGGCCAGCCTGCTGACTTCGGGCGCTCCGGTATCGAGCCTTACGTCGCTTTCTTTCCTCCTTCCTATCAGCCTCAGGGCCTCGTTCGTGGCTATACGGTACACCCACGAGGTAAGCGAGCAGTCGCCGCGGTACTTGTCCATCGTCCTGAACAGCCGTACGAAAGTCTCCTGTGTGGCGTCCTGGGCGTCGGCGTGTGCCGATACAAGCCTTCTTATGTGCCAGTATACGGCCTCTCCGTATTTGTCCATAATCAGGCGGAATCCCTTGTCAGGGTCGGCCTTTGCCGTTGATAATATGTCGTTGTCGTTTATAGTCATCTTCCGTTATGTGTCTGCTGTGCCTCCGTTTTGCGGGGCGTTCTATACTGATGACCCGCCGGCGGTGGCAAAGTAAAATGCCCGCGGCATTATTTTTAGTTAAAAAGCGTTTGTTATTGTAAGGCCTTTAATGCGCCGTGTTGTAACTGCATGGCAGACAGTATGTTATAATAAGTTTTGCAAAATGCCGTCTTTCGCCTTCTGAAAGACGGCATTTTAGCGTGCGATTGACGGCCTTTTGCAAGCCAAAAGACGGTGTTTTGTATAGTGGCTTGATAAGGCACGTTTTGCCATATGCGTAAAAATACGGCGGCAAGTCCCGCTAATCCGATTTTTTTCAGTACTTTTGCATCGCATTGGGCGTATCAGTCCCAATGGTCTTATTATATAACCGAATTTATGGAAGAGAAGAAGAATTATAAGCGCACCACCGTCACCGCCGCCCTGCCTTACGCAAACGGCGGGGTGCACATCGGCCATCTGGCCGGCGTGTACGTACCGGCTGACATCTATGTGCGTTACCTACGACTGAAAAAACAGGACGTAAAGTTCATCTGCGGAAGCGATGAGCACGGTGTGCCAATCACCATCCGTGCCAAGAAGGAGGGCATAACGCCCCAGCAAGTGGTAGACCGCTACCACGCGATGATTAAGAAGAGCTTTGAGGATTTCGGCATTTCGTTCGACATCTACAGCCGCACGACGTCAGAAACACACTCTCGCGTGGCTTCGGAGTTCTTCAGGAAACTCTACGAAGAGGGCAAACTGGTGGAGAAAACGTCGATGCAGTATTACGACGAGGAGGCAAAGCAGTTCCTTGCCGACCGCTACATCACGGGCGAATGCCCCCACTGCCACAACCCGAAGGCGTACGGCGACCAGTGCGAGAAGTGCGGAAGCGACCTCGACCCGACCGAACTTATCAACCCCGTGAGCGCCATCAGCGGCTCGAAACCGGTGTTGAAGGAAACCAAGAACTGGTATCTGCCGCTCAATGAGTACCAGGACTGGCTGAAAGAATGGATACTTGAAGGCCATAAGGAGTGGCGTCCGAACGTGTACGGACAGTGCAAGTCGTGGCTCGACCTTGACCTCCAGCCCCGCGCGATGACGCGCGACCTCGACTGGGGAATACCCGTTCCAGTGGAAGGTGCTGAGGGAAAGGTGCTCTATGTGTGGTTCGACGCGCCCATAGGATACATCTCAAACACTCAGGAACTTATGCCAGAGGATTGGGAGACGTGGTGGAAGGACCCCGACACACGCCTCGTTCACTTCATCGGCAAGGACAATATCGTGTTCCATTGCATCATATTCCCCGCCATGCTGAAGGCTCACGGAGGCTACATCCTGCCTGACAACGTGCCCGCAAACGAGTTCCTCAACCTCGAGAACGACAAGATTTCGACATCACGCAACTGGGCTGTGTGGCTGCATGAATACCTCGTCGAACTGCCCGGAAAGCAGGACGTGCTGCGCTATGTGCTCACCGCCAACGCTCCCGAAACCAAGGACAACAACTTTACCTGGAAAGATTTTCAGGAGCGTAACAACAGCGAACTCGTAGGCATTTACGGCAACTTCGTAAACCGCGCGCTGCAACTTACCAAGAAATACTTTGACTGCGTGGTGCCAGCCTGCGGCGAACTGCAGGACATCGACCGCCAGACCATTGCCGAGTTCCACGACGTCAAGGCCGGCGTAGAGCGCCTGTTGGACAGCTTCAAGTTCCGCGACGCCCTGAAAGAGGCAATGAACCTCGCCCGCATCGGTAACAAGTACATCGCCGATACAGAGCCGTGGAAGGTAGCGAAGACCGACATGAAGCGTGTCGAGACCATCCTCAACATCTCTCTCCAGCTTGTTGCCAACCTGGCGATAGCCTTCGAACCGTTCCTGCCTTTCAGCAGTGCAAGGCTCAGGAAGATGTTGAACATCGACCGGTTCGACTGGAACCAGCTCGGCTCTACCGACCTGCTCGAGGCCGGACACAAACTGAACGAGCCAGAACTGCTGTTCGAGAAAATCGAGGATGATGTCATTGCGTACCAGCTGCAGAAGCTTGAGGATACCAAGAAGGCCAACGCCGAGGCAGCGTATAAGGCAAAGGAGATAAAGCCGACGATAGCTTTCGACGACTTTGAGAAGATAGACGTACGCGTAGGTCTTATCAAGGCGTGCGAGAAAGTGAAGAAAGCAGACAAGCTGCTTAAGTTCACCATCGACGACGGCAGCGGCCAGGACCGTACCATCGTAAGCGGTATTGCGAAGTATTATAACCCCGAAGACCTCGTAGGCAAGCGCGTCTGCTTCGTCGCCAACCTTGCTCCGCGCAAGCTGAAGGGTATCGAGAGCCAGGGAATGATACTCTCCGCCGAAGACTTTGACGGCTCCTTGAGCGTAATCACGACATCTGCCGAGGTAAAACCAGGCAGCGTGGTATGCTAAAATAAGGTAGTTATAGTAGTTAAAAGGAGTTATCGCTCACTGCGTTCGCTTAGTAGTTAAAGTCATTACTCTTGTTGGCAGATAAGCAACGAGATACAAATTGACAAAGCATTTGACTTTAACTACTAAGCGAACGCAGTGAGCGATAACTCCTTTTAACTACTATAACTCCTTTAAAGAATCATTCCATCCCTTCCATTCCGCCGCCTTCGCCGCTCATGTTGGCACTGTTGTTAACCTTCTTTTTTGGCGCTTTGGCCTTCATGTTACCGAAGCTGTAGGTCAGGGTGAAGTTCATTGAGCGGCCGCTTCCCCAGTTAGTCTGGTGGCGGGTGAATGTCTCCGAGCTGGTGAAGTTCTCGAATTTACGTGTGTTCAGCAGGTCACGGCAGTTGACGGCAAGCGTCAGTTTGCGGTCAAGGAATGTCTTGCGCAAGCCTAAGTTCATGCTGAAGTTACCCTTGCGGTAGCCCTGCGTGATGACCTGACGCGAGCGGTAGCGGCCCGTGAGCTGCACTGATATGTCGTAAGGCAGCATGAGCGAGGCCTGCATGCGGGCGTTCCAGGTGAAGTTGTTGTTGCCCTCTCCATTGATTGTTTGCCCGTCGATGTCGTACGTAAAGCCGTTCAGCTTGTAGTAATAGGCGTTGGCCGTGGTGGTGAGGGTAAGTATCTTGAATAGCTGGTTCTTCAAGACAAGCTCAAGACCGGTGCTCAGGCTCTTGGCAACGTTCATGTAGGTCTGGTACATCATGTTGTCCGTGCTGCTCTGGTAGTTTATGCGCTGGATGACGTCCGACGTCGGGCGGTAGTACGCACTGACAAGAAGCGAGTGCTCGGGCCATGTCTTCAGGTAGTTAAGCGAGAACGAGTTGCTGTACTCTGGGGTAAGTTCGGGGTTACCGAACGATGTCATCGAAGCGTCGCGAGTGTTGCGGAAGCTGTTGAGCTGGCCTCCCCACGGACGGCGCAGACGGCGTGTATAGTTAAGCTGAAGCTGCTGTGTCTCGGTAAGTTGGTAAGAAAGGAACACGCTGGGGAAGAGCTGGAAAAAGTCGTTCTTGAACGGTTTGTCGCGCTTCGAGGGGTCATGTTCCTGCTCGTAGTTGTAGCTTTCGGTGTTGACTTTCCAGTATTCGCCGCGCAGTCCGGCCATAACGCCCAGCTTGCCGAGCTTTACCGACGCAGTGGCGTACAGCGCGTGGAGGTCCATGTTGTATATGAAGCGATTGTAATATTCCGTGTCCTCTGTCTGGTTGGCGCCGTCCCAAGACGTCTCGTCGATGTAACTTTCCTGCGGAGAGTTCTCCCGGCTGAAGTTACCCTGGTATCCGGCTTGCAGCGTTATGTTGTCGGTAATGGGGTTCTCGTAGTCGAGTTTCACCTCCCAAGAGCGGTTACGCATGTACATCGGTCGGTTCTGGTAGTCGTATTCCGTGGGCAGCGGCTCGTCGAAATACGTCGTGCTGTCCTGGTATATGTTGCCTTGGTCCATGCTCCACTTGTTGAAATCGACGGTAAAGTCGAGGTAGTGGCGGTCGGTGAAGTTGTGGCGGTAGTTGAACTCGCCGTAGAACATGCGCATGTCAGAGCTTCCCGACGAGCGGCGCAACATCATGTAGCTGTCTGTCGGCGCGCCTATCGTACCATAGTGGTAGGGTGTCGTGCCGCCGTTATGGTGTCCGCCAATCATTGTCATGCCGCTTAGCGAGAATGCGTCCTTGTCCGTTGCGTTATATGTTATGCCCGCGCGGGCGAACAGGTTGTTGCCCATGCGGTCGTTTTCGGTCTCGTATGACTGGTACTGGTTGGTGTTGAGGTACTCCTGATAGCTGCGTGAGCCGCCTTCGTTGCTGCGGTGGCGGTAGCCAACGTTTACGTAACCTTCCCACCGTCCGATGTTGAAGTTGATGTTGCCGCTGGCGTTCGCGCTGCCGTTGGTGTTGCCTCCGGCCTGCACCGAGCCGTAATATCCGGCTGTGCGGTTCTTCTTCAGCACGATGTTTATTATTCCGGCACTACCCTCGGCGCTGTATTTTGCCGACGGGTTGTCGATTACCTCAATGCGGTCAATACTCTCGGCGGGCAGCTGTTGCAGTATTTCGGCGCGGTTGTCGCTGGTCAGTCCGCTGGCCTTACCGTTTATCCATACCTCCACGCTGGTGTTTCCGCGCAGCGATATGTTGCCGTCTGTGTCAACCTCTACCGACGGAATGTTCTCCAGCACGTCGCTTGCCGCGCCGCCGGCGTTGCTTATGTCCTGCGTCACGTCGTACGACTTGCGGTCAACCTCGAGCCTCATTGCCGGGCGCTGGGCCGTCACGGTGACCTCGGCCAGTGTCTGGCTGTCCTCGGAAATGCCGAGCTTCTTGAAGTTGGCGTGCCTGTGCTGCTCCTCCACGGTGAAGTTCTTGTTTACCTCGGTGTATCCGATACATGTCACCTTGACCGTGTACGAGCCGTATGGCAGGCCCGAAATGCTGAACAGGCCCTTTTCGTCGGTGATGGCGCCCTTTATGAATTTTTGTGTGGAACTATTGTAAACGGCTATATTGACGTAGGGCATTGACTCGCCGGTAGCCGTGTCCACGATTTTTCCGCGTACGCTGCCTTGCGCGTGGCAGAGGGCTGCGCTCAATATTAACAGACTAAGAATAATAAGTTTCTTCATGACACTTATTATGATTAAAACAACATCAAAAAGTTTAATCGTTTATATGTTTTTTCACAAATTATTTGGTTTTACGCCTTAAACTGACTACCTTTGCACGCGAAAAGGGTCTCATAGTTCAATGGATAGAACAAGTCTCTCCTAAAGATTAGATTCGAGTTCGATTCTCGATGAGACCACTTTGCAAGTTGCCCGACGGTTGTTACAAGACTGTCGGGCGGCTTTTTTCGTGCCGTTAGGCGTGCTCATGGCGATTGTTTCAGGGCGTTCGGTGTATGGCATGTTTATGGATTCCCTGTAAAGCACGGAACCGAAGGTCGGCGAAAGTCCAATGACAATATGACTTGACGTTTGAGAAGGACATTACGCTTATATTATATTAAATTAACGTTAGCCATCGGTCGAGCACTGTTGCGTTAACACTTGAAAATCCGGGAACCAGAATTTGGAGCGGTTCTGGTGGCCGCCTGGAAGTCGGTTGTTGGCCGTTCAAAATGCAATTAACGGTCTTTTGTGATGCGATAGGCCGTCTTTAACATTGCGAAAGACGGCTTTTGGCGTTGCCGTTAGCGGTCTTTTGCAAGGCCGTTTTGCGCCTGTTTGCCGTGTTTTATACCGTCTTTTGTTGCATAATTAGTGTATAAATATCCCGTGATTTATGTAATGCCTTGATTTATAATGTGTTATGTTGAGGTTTGTATTTTTGCGTATTTATGTGCCGAAGTACTTTTGTTTGCGGATAATCGAAAATCAGAAGATGTGCTTTAACGTTTTTAACTTCGTTAAACATACAGCCCGTCTGCGTCACATCGGTGTGGTGAAAAAATGCATTTCTTTTGTTGCCGTTTCGGAAAATAAGAGCTATATTTGCATCACGAACAATGTTTTTGCGGCATGGGAAACTGGAGCGAGCGGCAGGATGAGCGCAAGGAGCGTAGGGAGAAAGACCGGTCGAGGCGGGAAAAGCTTGCCGGTTACTTTTTCGATATGTCCAAATTGATATTCGCCGCGTTGGTATTGGGAGGCTTGACGCCGCTGTTTTCTGACTCGGGTGCGCACGTAAGCTGGATTACAATGCTGTCGGGTCTGCTCGCAACGTATTTCTTTGCCTATTTCGCTAACAGGATATTGAAGTGATAATATGGATGCTTTGACTATTATTTTTTTGACTGCTGCCATTGTTGGCGGCGTGTTGGTGGGATGGACTTTCACCAAGTCGGGCAAGAAGTGGCTGTCCGACCTTTGATGCGCGTGCCCCTGCCGGTCGGCATTCGGCGTCCCGCAATGGCGTGCAAGGGTGTGACGTGTCTTGTTATTGCGCTTTTTCATATCCCCGTTTATATGCTTGCGTAAGATTGTCCGTGCGCAAGTTTTTTGTTTTCATAGCCCCTTTTGTTTTCTTTCTGTTGCCGTGCCTGAGCACTCTTGTAGGTATATTTAGCCGTATAAAATGCCATAAAGACGTGTTTAAAAAATACCTACTTTTTGCGATTGCAGGTGTTCGGCCGACACGTTACCTTTGCATGCGTAAATCATTAGGCAATAAATTCAAGACATGTTTAAGGTAAATAGATTGAAAACAACGCTTTTATTAACGCTGTTAGCCATTTCAGTGTCCATCTGCGCGCAGGGTAACGGCGACGGGATAATATCCGGACGTATCATTTCAGGCGACAAGGACGCCGCACGCTACGCCACGGTGAAGCTGAAAGGCACGGGCTACGGCAGCGCCACCAACGCCGAGGGACTGTACCATGTAAAGGCTCCTGCGGGAGAGTACACGCTCGTTGTTACGGCCGTGGGCTACGAGACGGTGGAGAAGAAGGTGGCCATCCGTGCCGGAGAACGTATTAAAATGAACATACGCATACACGAGGAAGCCATACAGTTGGGCGAGGTTTCGGTAGTGTCGGCAGGCGTAAGCCGCGTCAAGAACTCGGCCTACAACGCCGTGGCTGTTGACACCCGTGGCATGCTTAATACTACAAAAAGCCTTAGCGAGGCCCTCGCCAAGGCTCCCGGACTGAAGCTCCGCGAGAGCGGCGGCGTAGGTTCTGACATGAACCTCATGCTCGACGGCTTCAGCGGCAAGCACGTCAAGGTGTTCATCGACGGAGTGCCGCAGGAGGGAGTGGGCTCGTCGTTCGGCCTGAACAACATCCCCGTGAACTTCGCCGACCGCATAGAAGTGTATAAAGGTGTCGTCCCCGTAGGCTTCGGAACCGACGCTATCGGCGGCGTAATCAACATTGTCACCAACAAGAAACGCCGCCGGTGGTTCGTCGATGCGGCGTATTCCTACGGCTCGTTCAATACGCACAAGTCGCACGTCAACTTCGGTCAGACCTTCAGTAGCGGCTTTACCTACGAGATAAACGCCTTCCAGAATTACTCCGACAACGATTACTACGTTGACGCCCCGGTGTTCGACTTCGCCACGAACAGCCTTAATACCAAGGAGCTTCACCGCGTAAAACGCTTTAACGACACCTACCATAACGAGGCTGTAGTGGCCAAGGTGGGCTTCGTGGCCAAGCCATGGGCCGACCGCCTGCTGCTCGGATTCACCTGGTCGCACATGTATAAGGACATACAGACCGGCGTAAGGCAGAAGACTGTGTTCGGTCAGAAGCACCGTTACGGCCACTCGCTCATGCCGTCTCTTGAATATTCAAAGCGCAATCTCTTCATCAAGGGCCTGAGCGTTGTCGCCACCGCCAACTACAACCGCAACTCTACGACCAACGTCGACACCGCCACCTACCGCTATAACTGGCGTGGCGAGCGCCAGAAGAAGAGCGACCCGGGAGAGCAGTCGTACCAGTTCATGCGCTCGGACAACGACAACTGGAACGCCACCGTTACCCTTAACTACCGCATAGCGCACGGACATACGCTGACGTTCAATAATGTTTTCAACGCTTTCAGCCGTGAGAACACCTCCTTATTATATGATACCGAGACCACGGAACCTATCGGCAAGGAGACCCGCAAGAACATAGCAGGCCTTTCTTACCGCCTGATGCCGTCGGAAAAGTGGAACGTTTCAGTATTCGGAAAGTACTACAGCCTGTACGTTGCCGGCCCTGTCGCCACGGACGAGAACTCGTCCGACTTCGTGCGCCGCTCACGTTCGCTCGACTCATGGGGCTTCGGCGCCGCCGGAACGTATTTCATCCTGCCCGGTCTGCAGGCCAAGCTGTCTTACGAAAAGGCGTTCCGCCTGCCCACGATAGAGGAAATGTTCGGCGACGAAGACCTCGAGTCGGGCAGCGTAATGCTGCGTCCGGAGCAGAGCCATAACGTCAATGTCAACCTGAGTTACCAGAAGACGCTCGGCCGCCATTCGTTTTACGCCGAGGCCGGTTTCATATACCGCGACACGAAGGACTACATCCAGCGCTCCATCGGAGAGCTAAGCGGCAACCGTGAGGGCGCCTTCTACGAGAACTACGGCAAGGTGAAGACCACCGGATACAACTTTTCCTTGCGCTATAACTTCGGCCGTTGGCTCAGCATAGGCGGCAACTTCACGCAGATGGACGTAAAGGACAACGAGCGTATCATGGTCGGTAGCACGTCGGTTGAGAACCCCGTGTACGGTTCGCGCATGCCCAACGTGCCTTACCAGTTTGCCGACAGCGACGTAAACTTCTACTGGCACGGCCTCGGAGGAGACGACAACATGCTTACGTTGACGTACGACAACCAGTATCTGCACAGCTTCTGCTATTACTCGGAGGGCGTGCAGGCCTCCAACTTGTCGGACTATATGGTGCCTACGCAGTTCTCACACAACCTGACTCTAACCTACAGCCTTGACAACGGGCGGTATAACTTCTCGGTAGAGTGCCGCAACTTCACTGACGAAAACCTCTATGACAACTTCAGCCTGCAGAAAGCCGGGCGCGCGTTCTACGCTAAAGTGAGGGTAAACCTTGGTAAGTGAAGAGTGAATAATTAAGAGTCAAGAATTAAATACCTTATTTATATCGGGCCAACCAGGTTTATTTGTCCTATTATTATAATATAAATCATCAATCAATAAAGCAATGAAGAAATCTTATCTTTTGACCGGACTGTTCGCTGTTGCGGCTTCCGGCGTGTTCTTTACATCCTGTTCCGACGACGATAACGGCGGCGGTGGCGGCGGAAGCGGCGACACCGTGAAGCCTTACGTGATAACCGGTACGACCTCAGGGTCGGGCACTTCTGCCAACATTCTTACCACTGCGGAGAGTCTTGAGGGCGAAATCACGCTCAGCGGACTGGCCAACGACGGCGCCACTTACTGGGTGTTCCACTCCAACAAGTATCTTTACGCCCTTAACTACCAGGACGGCGAGGACGGCACTACTTACTCTTACGTGCGCAACGCGTCGACGGGAGAGATCGAGCAGAGGCCTATGGAGTACTTCGTTACGCGCTTCACGAGCTACGGAACGTATGACAATGAGATTATAACGACGTCGAGCGGAGAGGGTAATCCTGACTGGGCTGACCCCATGACCAGCTATATACCGTATGTGTTCAAGGTGTCACACCTTGACGTCGTGAACGAAATGTTCTATTCTAACACTACGACTGACGGCGGAAGCGAGGGCGTTGTGAGCGACGAAGATTACATTTGCGAGAACTTCTTGGGCAACGGTGAGTACGTTACGCTGTCCGGAATAGAGCAGGTCGGCAGCAAGATTTACTCTGCCGCCGTGCCTATGGGACTGACGCAGTACGGCTGCCAGCAGTTTACCGACGCCGAACGCACCAAGTATAAGTATGTGCGCGAGGGGTATGAGGACCTCATTAAGACTGAGGATGGCGGTTCGAACAGCAGCGCATACAAGAAAGGCGAGCTGCAGTGGACGCAATATCCCGACGAGTGTTGGGTGGCGATATTCACCGACAACACGCTGACGGAGAAGAAACTCCTCAAGACTGACAAGATAAGTTATGCCTGCGGGCGCATGAAGTCGCAGTATTACCAGATGGTATGGGCCACCGACGACGGCCGCTACGTGTACGTTATCTCGCCCAGTTACGCCAAGACGATGGCTGACTCGCGCCAGCAGACCACGCTGCCGGCCGGCGTTGTGCGCATAGACACGCAGACCGAGGAGTTTGACGACTACTACTGCAACCTTGAGCAGCTGTCGCAGAACGGTCTGCAGCGCAGCTGGTACATCGGCGACGACAACTTCCTGTTCCTTATGTACGACGCTCCCATCACGTCGTCTACGAAGACTGCCAACCGCCTTGCAATATTCAACGCATCGGCCAAGACGCTGACAGAGGTTTCCGGTCTGCCTTCAGACGTGTCGGGCTTCGGCAAGGCTCCATACTTCGAGAACGGTTACGCCTACGTGTCGGTGAACACCGAGAGCGGCTATCCCGCCGTATGGCAGATTAACCCGCAGTCGGGCGTGGCAATGAAGACCCTCACCGTCAGCGGCGCCACCACCCTGACGGGTATAGGAAGGATTGATTAATTAAGCAAACAAGCAGACGAGTGACAAGCAGACAAGGAGATTTGTTTAGCGAAAGAGTGACAAACAGATGAGTTGACAAGAATACTCAACTTGTCAACTGAACAAATATCCTTGTCTGCTTGTCACTCGTTTACTTGTCGACTGAATAAAAGATGAAACGTTTTTTCAGGAAAATTCACTTGTGGTTGTCGGTTCCGTTCGGCATAGTCATTACCCTTATATGCTTCTCGGGCGCCATGCTTGTGTTCAAGAAGGAACTGACACGGTTGTTCGGCGAGGATATATATAAGGTAGAAAAGGACTCTGGCGACCCTCTGCCCGTTGACGTCGTTGCGGCGAAAGTTGCGCGAATGCAGCCCGAGGGGGTGCGCGTCACGGGAGTTACTGTCGGCAGCGACCCTACGGAAGCTTATAAAGTTAACCTCTCAAAGCCCAAGCGTGCCGCCGTTTATGTCGACCAGTACACCGGCGAAGTGAAGGGGCGGCAGGAGCGTCCGGCGTTTTTCGCCACCATGTTCAGGCTCCACCGCTGGCTGCTCGACGACGGGCGGCCCGAGGGCAGGCCGGCATGGGGCAAGATAATCGTGGGCGTATCGACCATCATGTTTGTAGTAGCGCTGGTGTCGGGTGTGGCCGTATGGTGGCCAAAGACGCGCCGCGCGTTGCGTAATAGCCTGAAAGTCAGCGTGCGCAAGGGGCGTTTCCGCCTGTGGCACAGCCTTCACGTGGCGGGTGGCATGTATGCCTTGCTGTTGTTGCTGGCCATGGCGTTGACCGGCCTTACGTGGTCGTTCTCGTGGTACCGCTCGGCATTTTACTCCGTGTTTGGTGTCGAGACGACAGCCAAGGGCGGCGCCCATGGGGGCAATGACGGCAGTAACAGCGGCGGCAAGGACCGTAAGGGCAAGGCCGGCGGGCGCCGCGTGGCAATAGCAAAGCCTGCTGTCTGGCAGCAGGTGTATGACAGGCTGCGTGCGGACAACCCCCATTCTGCATCGATAACCGTTGGAGACGGTACGGCCTCGGTGGCGTTCTCGAAGTTTGGCAACAGCCGCGCGGCCGACCGATACACGTTCGACAGGCATACGGGGCGCATTACCTCGGCGGTAAAATATGCCGACGCCGCGCCCTCGGGCAAGCTCCGCGGATGGATTTACTCCGTTCATGCGGGCACGTTCGGCGGGATTTTCACGCGTGTACTGTGGTTTCTCGCCGCTTTGCTGGGCGCAATGTTGCCGCTTACCGGCTACTATCTGTGGATAAGAAGGCTGTCGCACGGCAACCGTAGGAAGCCATCAGGCAATACCTGACGTGGCATATTCACAATTCGTTGATATTCAATGCTTTTCCAAAAGGCCGCCTTTTAGCCGCTAAAAGACGGCCTTTTATATGCCAAGAGGTGGCCTTTTACATCGCGAAAGGCCGTCTCTTGTTGTTAGTCGGCTGGTGTCATTTCCGATAATCTTACATTACCTCTCCCGTGGCCTCGGCCATGCCGCCTTATACCGACATTTAGGTATGTCAGCAGGATACCCATTTCTCGGTATCTTCCGGTGGCCTAAAAGCCTTTTGACGGCCGCAACCAGAAAAACAGGCCAACCTGTTTCGTTGTCGGGACAATGTGTTCTTTTTTCGGCGTGTGGCGTATCCCCATAACTGGTTATCGGCCGGTGTGATGGCGGTGGATAATTTTTACCGATTTTTAAGTATTGCTAACATTTTGCCGTTGTTGTACTTTTGCAACGGAAAAAGTAACAATAAACATCAAAATTTGCAAAATGAGAACAATCAAGACAATTTTATCTGCCTGTGCCGTTGCGGCATGCTGTCTTGCGCCATGCACCGCCGTGGCGCAAGTGTCGGCTTCCGACAGCGTTTACCAGCACGCCAAGGGCAACCGCCTGAGCATAGGCGGATACGGCGAAATAGCCTATTCACGCAACTTCTACAGCGACAACCCGTTCCGCTATTCCAACCCTTCGTATTATAAGAACGACCCTTCTCACGGCCGTTTCGACATACCCCACGCCGTGCTTTACGTAGGATATGACTTCGGCAAGGGCTGGTCGATGGGTATGGAAATAGAGTTTGAGCACGGCGGCAGCGGCGGCGCGATAGAGAAGGAGGCCGAGGAAGGCGGCGAATGGGAGGCCGAGACCGAGAAGGGCGGCGAGGTGGAGCTTGAACAGTTCTGGGTGCAGAAGTCGTTTGCGCCATGGGCCAACATCCGCTTCGGGCATATAGTGCTGCCCTTCGGACTGACCAACGCCCACCACGAGCCGCTCAACTTCTTCACCGTTTACCGTCCCGAAGGCGAGCGTACCATAATTCCAAGCACGTGGCATCAGACGGGACTGTCGTTCTGGGGACGCTCGGGCGACTTCCGTTATGAGGTTCAGTTCACCGGAGGGCTTGACGCCATGATGTTCGACCGCACGTATTGGATAGGCAAGGGAGCCCAGAGCCCATGGGAGTTTGAGGTTGCCAACAAGTTCGGACTGCTTGCACGTATCGACAACTACACCATTCCTGGCCTGCGCCTGGGCCTTAGCGGATACTATGGCAAGACAATGCACAACACGTTTCCCCATGACCTCGAGACCGACGGCAACCGCTATAAGGACATAGAGGGCAACATTTACCTCGGCTCGTTCGACTTCACGTACAACGCGCACAACTGGATTGCGCGCGGATATGCCGACTACGGCTACATAAGCGACGCCCAGGCAATCAGCGCCATCAAGGCAAACCAGTCGTCGGGCACGTCGCCATACCGCAAGACAGCCTTCGGTTCGCATGCCGTGGCGGTAAGTATCGAGGCGGGATACGACGTGTTCTCGCAGTTCAACAAGCTGCGTCGCAGCGGCCAGAAGCTGTATGTCTTCGGCCATTACGAGTACTATGACTCTTACATTAACAGCATGGCCAACCAATATACGAAGAAGAACATCGTGGCGGCGGGCGTCAACTATTATCCCGTTCCGCAAATAGTGGTCAAGGCCGAGTACAACCATCGCTTCTTCAAGAGCCAGTATAACGACGAGCCGGCACTGAATATAGGCGTGGCTTACGAGGGATTCTTCCTCTGATTGACAAGTATTTAAACCATAAACAAACAGCAATATGAAAATGAAAACCAACCTTCTGGCAATGTTCTGCATAGGAGCGTTTGCCTTGACATCGTGCAGTGACGATGACACTCCCGGTCTCGGGGGTGACCGTGAGAACCCAGTAATCGACAACCGCTGGACCGGCGTGCAGGCCGAAATGTGGGACGTGGCCGAACAGTACATCAATGGCGTGGTGTATCCTACGTACAGAAACCTTGCCGCAAGTGCCGACGACCTTTACAACGAGGCTGTCAACGTGCAGTCTAAGCATACCGCCGGCACACTGACCGACGCCGACGTTGAGGCCGCATGCGAAGCTTTCAAGACGGCGCGCGAGTATTGGGAGAAGAGCGAGGCGTTCCTTTTCGGCGCCGCTACCGACTTCAATATCGACCCGCACATGGACTCCTGGCCTCTCGACCAGGGCCAGATGGCCAACTTCCTGTCAAATTCCACGATGGTGGCGGGGCTTTACAGCGACGACCCGATAGCCTTCGTCAATCAGCATAACAGTGAGTTTGACACTGCCCTCGGCTTCCACGGCATAGAGTTCGTGCTCTTCCGCGACGGCGCTCCGCGCAAGGCGTCGGTGTATGACGGAACGGAAGACCATTCAAGCTTTGCCAACGTCACGGTACAATGCAAGGACGAGCTGGCTTTCCTCGTAGCGGTTGCGGGTGACGTGCGCGACAACTGTTACCGCCTTGAGGTGTCATGGCTTGGCCAGCAGGCTGCTACTGCCCACATATCGCGTGTCGCTGAGCTTGGCGTATGGACCCACGCGCTTGACAATAACGGTTATTACTATGGCGCCGACATGCTCCTCGCCGGAATTGACGGCAGCTCGTACGCCTCCATTACGGCTGCTCTTGTAACCCTTGTAGGCGCTTCTGGGTGCGGCAACATTGCCAACGAGGTGGCCAGCCAGAAGATAGGGCAGGCTTATCGTGTGGCTACCGGCACAGGAGGACAGGACGATGCGATAGACTACATCGAGTCGCCGTACAGCAAGAGGTCGTACATAGACTACCGCGACAACATTTACAGCATAAAGAACAGTCTTTACGGCAACATCGACCAGACTACTCCCGATGCAAATTCAGTCATGACTTTCCTTGAGAACAACAATTACAGCGGTTTGAATGCCTTGCAGTCCGCGCTTGACGATGCCATTGCCAAGCTGACAACTTGTGTCAACAGCGGCATTGCCTTCGTTGATGATCCAGGGGCACAGCAGGCAGGCGACGCAATGGAGGCAGTCGACTTGCTTAACGACGAGCTGCAGAACGCGGCCCAGTGGATTGAGGGATTGTAATCGGACATGAGCCTGTCGATAGGGCTTGGCTTTGCAGCTGTGCTGACTGTGGCGCGTGTACATGCCGCGCATGCAGGCGCATGGCTGCGCTGCTTTTACTTTAAAGCGGACGATATAGTACAAAAACATTTATAAAAAAATTGTAATATGAAGAACATTTTTTATCCTTTTATTCTTGCCTCTGCCGTATTCGCGCTGTCGGCTTGTACCGACGAAGAGGTAGAGACGCTTAATGTGGAGACAGATGCGAAATACGTCGGTACGGCGCAGGGCAACTTTACTGCCGAGGAGTGGTATCCCGGCGGAACGCTTGGAACTACCGACAACGTCTATGCCGGATGTTATGAGGACGAGACTCCGGCAACGGATGCCCAAGGACTGATGGACGCTTTCAACGAGGGCGAGCAGATTTTCGAGCGCAGTGTCACTATCAGTACGCCGCCGTTCAAGGGTCTCGGCCCGGCCAGCACCCGCCGTTCGTGTCTTGACTGCCATCCGAGCTACGGCCACGGAAAGCGCTTTGACACCTACACTACGGCTTACGGTAACGGTAACGGATACCTGCTGGTAATCTATCATCCCGACTCTCCCGGCTCAAACGACGGCCCTTACATAAGCGAAGTGACGGCCATGCCGCAGACGCAGGCTACGTCGCCCTTCCTGCCGCCTATCGACGAGAGCCAGATACAGATGTCGTGGAACAAGGTTACAGCCATGGAGAGCGGTCTGCCGTTGCAGTTTCCTGACGGCGAGAAGTATGAGCTGATATATCCTGAGCTGAGCATTCCGCAGTCGGCTTTCAACACTAACCCGAAGCCCGAGGACATAGAAATACGTCTTGAGTCGACCATCGGTATCATAGGTACGGGTCTGCTCGACGCCATTGAGGAGGATGATATAAGGCAGCAGTACGCAAGTACGGCCGAGTATTACAGGGAACAGGGGCTTGACGTTTCTGAATATGTCAACCCGAACTTCTGGGATGCCGCCGCAAACGACTTCGCGTCGGGCGCGTGGTACACTACTTTCGGCAGCGCCGGACAGCTGGCTGACGGCAGCGCGGCCCCGTCGAGGATGGTCAAGCGCTTTACTTACGCGCTGACACGTGCCACTCTGCAGGACGGACCTGGAGCTAACGCCGTGTGGAACATCACCAACGTCAGCCGTCCCGACCGTCCTAAGCTGTACACTACCGACGCATGGGCCAAGGCTATGTCGGAGAACAGCGACGTAATCAGCGCCATCAAGGCCGACCCTACATCGCCTTACTATGCCGACGGCACTGATGCAGGGATAGCCGAGGCCGTGCTTAACCTGCTGAGTCCTAACACCAACCAGTTTGACAACCAGTGGTATAACTTCGAGCCGGACATGACTACCGACCAGTTCTATGCCCTCATGGTGTGGCACAGGGGACTGTCGATACCGCGTGCGCGCAACCTTAACGACCCTGACGTGCAGCGTGGCAAGGAGCTGTTCATGGAGATGGGTTGCGCAAGCTGCCACCGCCCGTCGTGGAAGACCAGCGACGACAACTACTGGACGCCCGAGTGTATCGCTGACAAACCGCTGCCGAGATACCAGAACCAGACTATCTGGCCGTACAGCGATATGATGCAGCACAAACTGTACATGAAGAACGACATACACGGGTCATGGTGCCGTACCACTCCTTTGTGGGGACGCGGGCTGTCGAGGGTCAACACCGGAGCTGAAGACCGCCTGCACGACTGCCGCGCGCGCAACGAGGTAGAGGCCATAATGTGGCATGCGTACAGCAAGAAGAGCCATGCGTACTCCTCGGCGGAGAAGTTCTACAACCTGTCGAAGGCCGACCGCGACGCAGTGGTTAAGTTCCTGCAGTCTATTTAAGGGTGGGGGAATGATGGGCCTAATGGGACGGATGAGCCGAATGTGGCTAATGCGAGACCTGTCAGTCAGCCCTTGCTTATTAGGCTCATCAGGCTTATCTTGCTTATTATTCCTATCTCCTTGATAATCAATTAATTACAATCTGCCTTGCAAAAGGCCGTCTTTTAGAGGCTAAAAGACGGCCTTTCGGGCGGTAAAAGGTGGCCTTTTGATACGTGAAAGGCCACCTTTCGCGAAACCGCCGGCGAAATGTAGCCTTGCCGGCGGTCATGCGCTGATGTTTATAACAAAGTGGACAAGATGTTGAAGAAAATACTTTTTGCGCTATACATACTCGTCATTGTGGTAATGGCGGCGGCGACATTCGTCGAGAAATTCCGCGGCACGGAGTTTGTCCATGCGTCGGTCTACGGCTCGTGGTGGTTCGTCGGCCTGTGGGCCGTGCTTGCCCTGCTTGCCGTTGCGTATTTCGTTGGCCGCCGTGTGCGCCGTGCGTCGGTCGTGTTGCTGCACCTCTCGTTTGCCGTCATACTTGCAGGCGCGCTGCTTACCCATGTCACTTCGTGGCAGGGAGCTGTCCGCCTGCGCGTGGGCGAAACGGTGTCGACGTATTACGAGAACGTGCCCGGGGGTGACGTCGTTGAGCGTAAGCTGCCGTTCGAGCTGCGCCTTGAGTCGTTCGACGTGAAATATCACGACGGCACACGTGCCGAGGCCGACTACGTTTCACGGTTTACAATCACCGACGGAGGCGCCACTCAACGCGCCGAAGTGTCAATGAACAACGTGTGGAAGTACCGCTCCGTGCGCTTCTACCAGTCATCCTACGACCCCGACATGCGTGGCAGCATACTCGCGTTGAACTCCGACCCGTGGGGCATTCCCGTCACTTACGCAGGCTACGCGCTGCTGTTCCTCTCGCTCGTGTGGCTGCTTGTCGACCCGAAAGGGGCCTTCCGCCGTCTTTTCAAGAGCGACATGATGAGGCGTGGGGTGCTCTCAGTCATGGCGGTATGCGCCATGTCGCAAGCCGCGGGGGCGGCCAATACTCTGCCGCGCGAGACTGCCGACCGTCTCGGACGGCTCAATATTCTGTACAATGACCGTGTGTGCCCGCTGCAGACGTTCGCCGTCGACTTCACCAAGAAGCTCTGCGGCAGCGCCCGTTACGGGGACTATACGCCCGAGCAGGTGCTCGCCGGCTTTATCTTTTACGGCGACGAGTGGAGCGCCGAGCCGATAATCCGCGTCAAGAACGGACCCCTGCGCGACGCGCTTCAGCTGCCGGGGCGGTGCTCTGTCAATACGTTCTTCAATCAGGTGATGGGCGGCTATATCCTCGGTCCATACCTTAACGAGTATTACCACGGGCATAACGACAAGTTCCACAAGCAGGTTGCCGACATCGACGACCGTCTGATGATGGTCATGGAGCTGCGGCGCGGCACGCTCCTGCGCGTCTTTCCGTTTACTTCAGGCGGCAAGACTACGTGGTATTCGCCGACCGAGAACATCACCGACACGCTCGTCGACGAGGCTCACCGCAAGTACATGCAAAACGTTTTTTCGCTGATTTACGGGGAAGTGCTGGCCGGTAGCTACGGCAATGTGGACAAAATACTTGATAAAATGCTGAAATACCAGCAGTTAAACGGCGGCTCTTCGCTGCCTTCCGCCGCGCAGGTGAAGGCCGAAAGGATATATAACGCCATACCGTTCGCCACAATCCTCTTTATGGTTAACCTCACGCTGGGCGTGGTTTTGCTTATTATTGGGCTTATCAGGCTCATTAGGCCTGTTAAGACTGATAAGCCCGATAGGCCTGATAAGGCGTTGCTTAGGGCAGTGCCGGTTGTCGGAGGCGCGCTGCTCGGCCTCTCGTTACTCGCCCTTACGGCGTGTATAGCCTTGCGATGGATAGTCGGCGGGCGTGTGCCTATGGCCAACGGATACGAGACAATGCTGCTTCTGGCGTGGTTTGTCATGGTGCTTGCCCTCGTCGCCGCGCGCCGTTTCCGCATAGCCTTGCCGTTCGGTTTCCTCATGTCGGGCTTCTTCCTCCTTGTGTCGCACATCAACCAGATGGACTCGCAGATAACGCATATCATGCCTGTGCTGTCGTCACCGCTGCTCAGTGTCCATGTGTCGGTCATCATGATGTCGTTCGCCCTGCTTTCATTGACATTCATCTGCGGGCTGACAGCCATCATATTGCGCCTCGTCCGGGGGCGTAATGCCGTAGAACTTGACGGCCAGTTAGACTCTCTCGCGCTGCTTTCGCGCCTGTTGTTGTACCCCGCCCTTACGCTGCTCGGTGTCGGGATATTCGTCGGCGCGATATGGGCAAACGTGTCGTGGGGCGCTTATTGGAGTTGGGATGCAAAGGAAGTGTGGGGCCTGATAACGCTCATGGTCTACGCCGTGGCCGCCCATGCCGCCTCCGTTCCTTTCCTCCGCCGCTCAATGGGCTACCATATATTCATGACACTTGCTTTCCTCACCCTTGTCATGACTTATTTCGGAGTAAATTATTTCTTGGGAGGTATGCATTCGTATGCTTGATTCTTAATTTTAGGAGTTAAGGAGTTATGGAGTAAAGGAGTTAAGACAATTGCTTTATTGATTATTCTTTCATTTGGTCTTACTTAATATTAGACCGTAATTAGCAAAGCAATTGTCTTAACTCCTTTACTCCATAAACTCCTTAACTCCTAAAAGTTTACTCCTTTAACTCCTATAAAGAGAGGACATCCTTCACCTCTTCCACGGTGAATCCCCTGCCTACTGCGAACTTCATCAGTTTCATGTTAAGCTCGTATTCGCTGTCAGCCTTGATGGATTTGCGCTTGTTCTCGATGAGCGGGCGCAGTATTTCGAGATATGTTTCGGGGTCAACCTCTTCGAGAACGGCGTCGATAATGCTTTCGGGAATGCGCTTCATGTATAGCGCCTGTTCCACTTTGCGCCGTCCCCACTTGTTGTATTTGATTTTATCCCGCACGAAAGCGCGGCAATAACGCTCGTCGTCGACATACTTGTTCTTGACGAGCCGTTCGATGACACGTTCCTGAACATCTGCCGGAACCTGCCATCTGCGCATCTTTTCGGTCATCTCGTACGTGCAATGTTCTGCCGATGCGCACAGCGCCGAGAGCTTGAAGAACACCTGTTCCTCGGTTAATGTTTTCATCATAATAGGGGCTTATTATAATTAAGAATTAAGAGTTAAGAATTAAGAAAATATGATTTGTAGGTTTAAATGTGGCCTTATCGGTTTGCAAAGGTAAGCAATAAAGTCATATTTTCTTAATTCTTAACTCTTAATTCTTAATTTCCCGACTCTTAATTCTTAATTTCCCGATTCTCCTTTTACCGTACATGTCCTCCTTGATTGTTATGTCAGTGAAGCCCGTTTGCCGTGCCATGTCGGCCGTTTGCTCGGCATACAGGGGGTTAAGCTCGAAGTACAGCGTGCCGTCGGGGCTCAATGTGCGGGCTGCGTAACGGGTAATGGCTGTGTAGAACAGCAGCGGCTGGTCGTCGGGAACAAACAATGCGGAGTGTGGTTCGTGGTCGAGCACGTTGCGTTCCATTGTCTTTTTCTCGTTGTTGCAGATGTAGGGAGGGTTGCTTACGATGACGTCCCACGTTTCGCCTTGCGGCTCAAGGTGAAGCGCATCACGGCGTTCCACGGTTATTTTGGCGCCCAACCGGCGGGCGTTTTCTGTCGCTGTGTCGAGCGCTTCGGGTGCGATGTCCCATGCGGTGACGCTGCTTTGCGGCATGTCGAGCGCCAAGGTAACGGCTATGCAGCCGCTGCCAGTGCCGATATCGAGCACTTTCAGTGGCGCCTTATCTTTGTTTTCGGCCACTATCAGGGCGCAAAGCTCTTCGGTTTCGGGCCTCGGAATGAGCACGCCGGGGCGCACGTTGAACCACCTCGGGCCAAATTCAGCCCGCCCAAGGATATATTGTACGGGTTCGCCGTCAAGCAAACGGGCGAATATCCTGAGGAGTTCGGCCTCATGAACGGCCGTCATTTCCTCCACCGCACCGCACATTACGTCGGCGCGTGACAGTCCGAAGTACACTTCGAGCACGTAATCCGTCACGGCACGGGCTTCATCCTTGCCGTAAATTGGCTCAATCATGCGCCTCAGTTCACGGTAAGTCATACGTCGTCCTCCTTTCCCTCGTCCGTCGCGGGGCGGCGTCTTTTCGGCTGGCGGCCGCTCTTCCGCAGCGCCTCCGATATTATCCATTGCAGCTGTCCGTTAGTGGAGCGGAACTCGTCGGCCGCCCATTTCTCTATGGCGGCCATCGTTTCAGAGTCCACACGCAGGACAAAGCTCTTAGTGTTGCTTTCCTTCTTTGCCATCATTCATTTGCTTCATGGCCTCGGTATAGAGGTCGGTCTTGGTCGTTTTGGCGAACAAGTCGCGGCGCAGGCCGGCCGGAGTGTGGTAATATTGGTAGTAAGACAGATATTCACGGAACGTTCCGTACATTATGAGGGGTAGCAGGAAGAACCATCCGCGCAGCCTTTCCGCGAACGCTCCGGCAAAGTCCGTGCCGCCGTCGAGCAGCGTAATGAGCGTTATTATCACGGCGTATTCGACGCAGCAACGCACGAAGCTGCACGCGGCAAACAGCCAATGGCTGCGCCGGTACAGGCGGTCGGACAGTCCGCCGAGCGTGATCTGCCGCTTAAAGGGCTTGCGGCGAACCTTCCAACAGTACGCTCCCCACGCAAGCATGGCTACGTCAGCCACTGCCAATAGAGCCAATTTCCACGTCTGCAGCTCGCTTTCAGTAGCGATGATGGCGGCTGTCAGCACAATACCTGCCACGCCGATGGCCACGCTTGTCTTGCCATCGGTCACAGGACTGCACTGGTATTCCATCACTTTCAGTTGTCTTATATTTATTCCGAACATATCATTTACATTTTATTTCGTGCTCACCGCTCCGCCGTCAGGCAATCTTCTTGCGTGTCTCGACGGGCGAACGCAGGTATGTATAATAAGAAAGGTAGTCGCGGACGATTTTGTAACAGAACGCAATGGACAGCCAACCCCATCCCTTGAGCTTGTGTTTCAGTTCGTCGGCAAAGCCGTCAATGCCTTCGAAAACCAGCGTTGCTACGGAGAACGACACGACGAATATCAAGAATGTGAGCGCCAGTTCGAACACGATGAACAGCCGGCGGTTGTGCAGGTACAGGCGATGTTGCATCCCGTCGAGGTTTACTTTGCGCCTGAACGGCTTTCTCCTGAAACGCCACAGGTAAACGCCGTAACCCGTAAGCGCCGCCGCTATGGCATAAACGAGCACTGCTCCAAACGCCGTCTTAACGCCGTTGATAATAAAATATAGGCTCATTATCACGGCGAAAAGCAGTCCGAACGCTATGCAGGCCATGCCTTCCGGCCACGGAGAACAGTCAAACTCGACAACGCTTGTTGCCCTGAAAGGTTTTATCGACATACGTTTTTAGAATTATCAGTAGACAAAATCAATACCAATCGATGAACTTCCGTGACGCCTCGGGCGAGCGGTAGAACTCGTAGAAGTCGACGTACGACTTCCAGACCTTGTACAGCTGCAATATGATAAGCCATGCGAGGGTGGTGAAAATGTCAACGATATCGCCTAAAGGCACGACCTTAAAGTCGTTGGCTATCAACGTAAGCAGCAGAACGAGAGCCCAGAAGGCAATGAAATTGACCGCAAACCCAAGCGGGATGTATAGCCGGCCGTAGCGCAGGTACATGCGGTGGCTGAGGCCGCCGAGCGTCACCGTGTCGCTGATTCCGCCCCTGCGGAGTGCCCATCGATACACGCTCGAGCCGATGATGAAGGTCAGCACGGCGAATGAGAGTATCGTAGTGCCGTTGGTCCAGCAGTTTATGTGGTAGCAGCGGAGCAGCCACAGCGCGAGCAGGGGCAGCCCGAAGCATACGTTGACCTTGCCCGACAAGCGTGGCGAGCGGTCGAACGTCATCAGTTGTTTCTTGCTTTTCTTCTTCCAGAACATGCTTTTCTCCTTATCTTTTAAAACTTCTGAACGGCGGCATAACCATCCGGCGCGACGCCTCTGGCGAACGGTCGTACTGGAGGAAGGCCGTGTAGCGCTCGATGGCGATGTGGAACATCACCAAGAGTTGCCATACGTTCTCGATGAAGTAACGCCCGAAGGCTTCGCCGTAAGCCATTCCCCGCTCAACGTATATGTTCGCCAGTTCGGCCGAAAGGGCGGTGTATATAAGCAGCCCCATGCCTAAAGTGACGGCGAGGAACGGTCCGCGCCCGCGGCGGTAAAGGCTTTCGGTCCATCCGCCAAGCGTCACCGTGCGTTCTATCGCGCCCCGCTTGAACAGCCACAGACCGACGCCTGCAATCAGGCCTAACGTTATTATTACGATGTAAGGCGTGGTAAGCCAGTGCCACAAGGAGCCGACCTGCGCATGGTTGTACACCTCCAACGGCACCGCAACCACTCCGTAGCACGTGTAAACCTTGCCGATAAGCTTAGGTGAGCACGAAAATGCCATCGTAATCCGTCTTGTTTGCATACGCGTTTCCTCCCTGATTTTTAGCTATTCTGTAACTAATTGAAAATCAATATGTTATATTTCATTTTCCAAAAGGCCGTATTTTAGGCTGTAAAAGGTGGCCTTTTAGCTTGTAAAAGACGGCCTTTTGCATGGCGATTTGCCGTCTTTTACTTTTCATTCTTCCTTTTTCACTTTATAGAATAAGCCCAATTAGCATGATAAGCCGGATACGACACGGGTAAAACAATCGAATTTTTCGCTCTTAATTTTTCATTTTTCATTTAATCAGTGGTTGAGCGTTCCGGTGTTGATTACGGGCTGCGCCGTGTCGTCGCCGCACAGAACTACGAGCAGGTTGCTCACCATGGCCGCCTTCTTCTCCTCGTCAAGGTCTACGATTTCTTCTGTCGAGAGCTTGTCGAGCGCCATTTTCACCATTGATACGGCACCTTCTACTATCTTCTCGCGTGCCGCTATCACGGCCGTTGCCTGCTGGCGGCGCAGCATTACGGCGGCTATCTCGGGCGCGTAGGCCAGGTAGTTGATGCGTGCCTCTATCACTTCAATGCCCGCCATGGTAAGACGCTCGTCTATCTTCTGCTCAAGCTCCTTGTTGATTTCGTCGCTTCCGCCGCGCAGGGTCAGTTCGCCACAGTCCTGTTCGCCGTCGTCGTAGGCGTATTGGCCCGCCACCTGGCGCAGCGCGGCGTCCGCCTGAATGCGCACGAACTTCTCAAACGCGTTCATGATGTTGGCCGTCTTCGCTCCCGCTGCGGCCGCGTCGGTAGCCGCTTTCGACTCCGCCATTGTCTGCGCGTCGATTTCGAACATCGCCTTGTACGTGTCCTTGAGCTTCCATACGAGCACCATGCCTATCATTACGGGGTTACCCGTCTTGTCGTTCACCTTGATTGGCTCGGCGTCGAGGTTGCGTGCGCGCAGCGACAGCTTTTTCACCGATATGAAGGGGTTGACCCAAAAGTAGCCCGCGCGTGTAAAGGTGCCGCGATACTTGCCGAAGAACATCATCACGCGGGCCTCGCCCGGCTCTACGAGCACGAATCCGCCGCTAACGAAGAGGTTGGCCACGATGAGCACTCCGCCGCCTACTCCGGCAGCGACAGCCGTCGCCCCGCTGAACGTTGCGCAGGCAAGCACGATGAGGGTAATGCCTACGGCGTAGACAAGAAGGTTGAGGATGAGCATGGCAATGCCGTTAAGCGTTTTGCCCGCAAAGGTAAATTCTTGGTTTTCCATAACTGTATGATTTTGCGTTTAATGATTATATGATATCATTTTGATATCGCAAAGATAGCGCATTTATGCTTAACTTGGTGCGGGTACGCTGTATATTTAATGTTCTTTAACGATGGGATGCGTTACGGAAGGCCACCTTTTGCTTTCCAAAAGGCCGTCAATCGCACGCTAAAAGGCCGCCTTTCATCTCCTGAAAGACGGCCTTTTACAATGTTGTTGATTATCAGCGGGTTACGAAGTGCGTGCTGCTCTATGTGCGGTTGGCGGATAATTGACGGGCGATACCCGGTCAGCAGGGTTTCTTCATGGCAATTGTCAGTCCGTCGCGGATGGGCAGGATGACCTTCTCCACACGGGTGTCGTGCGCTATGAAGTCGTTGAACGTCTCTATGCCGATGGTCTGTCGGTCGGCGGGTCGCGGGGTATCGAGCACATGTCCGTCCCATAAAGTGTTGTCGGCGAGCAGGAATCCGCCGGGGCGCAGCACCTTGAGCGCCATCTCGTAAGCCTCGGTGTACGTGCGTTTGTCGCCGTCTATGAACGCCATGTCGAACTCAATGCCCAGGCGTGGCGCCTCCTTCACGGCGTCGCCGATGATAAAACGTATCCTGTCGGCCACGTCCGAGCCTTCAATCCACGGCCGGGTGAAGTCCTCCAGCTCGTCGTTGATTTCGTAAGTGTACACCATCCCGCCCTCGTCGAGCCCCTCCGCCATGCAGATTGCGCTGTATCCGCTGAACGTTCCGACCTCAAGTATGTTCTTCGGGCGCACCATGCGCACCAGCATTTTCAGCAGTCGGCCCTGCAGATGGCCGCTGGCCATGCGCCCGCGCAGCAGGTGGACGTTGGTTGCCCGCCACAGGCGGTACAGATAGTCGCCCTCGGCGTCGATATGCGAAAGTAAGTATTGTTCTAATTCAGGGGTCATAATAAACGTTATTTTAATTCATAATCAGCGTCAGCTAATTATGATTTAGTAAGCCTTCCACGGCAAGGCGGTACGAGTCGAGCCCGAAACCGCATATCACGCCGAGGCATGCGCACGAGATAAGCGACTTGTGGCGGAACTCCTCGCGCTTGTGTACGTTGGATATGTGGACCTCAACGACGGGACAGCGGAGCGAGCGTATGCAGTCCTGCAGGGCCACGCTGGTATGGGTGTAGGCGCCGGCGTTGAGCACAATGCCGTCGTAAGTGAAGCCTACTTCCTGCATCTTGTCGATAAGTACGCCCTCGATGTTGCTCTGGAAGTACTCTATCTCTACGTCGGGAAAGCGTCCGCGCAGCTCAGGCAGGTAGTCGTCGAACGAGCTGCGGCCGTAAATCCCTGGTTCGCGCGTGCCCAAAAGGTTAAGGTTGGGGCCGTTTAATACAAGTATTTTCATAATCGGACAAATTTGTTTAACTTTGCAATGGCATGGCGACGTATTGCCTACGCAACGCCGCTCCACGCTGCAAAAATACTAAAATAAATGGAAAACAAGGACAAAACGACGGCTAATATAGCCAAGGCATACCAGCGGTACATGCGTCTGGAGCGCAATTTTGCGCCCAATACCCTTGACGCCTACATGCGCGATATAGACAAGCTGCTCAAACATTTACGCGATAGAGGTATTGACCCGACGGCCGCCACGCTGGCCGACCTGCGTGATTTTGCCGCCCGTCTGCACGACTTGGGCATTGGCCCGCGCTCGCAATGCAGGATACTGAGCGGCGTGAGGTCGTTCTACAAGTTCCTGCAGACGGACGGATTCATAGATGACGACCCCTCCGAGCTGCTCGAGTCGCCGCAGCTGGGCGAGCATTTGCCCGAGGTGCTGACCACCGACGAGGTTGACAGGCTTGAGCAGGCGATAGACCTGGGCAAGTGGGAGGGCCAGCGCAACAAGGCAATCATAGAGGTGCTGTTCAGCTGCGGGCTGCGCGTGAGCGAGCTTGTCAACCTTAAGCTGTCCGACCTTTTCCTTGCCGACCGCTTCATCCGGGTGATAGGCAAGGGACGTAAGGAGCGCCTTGTGCCCATCTCCGACAATGCGATAAGGCAGCTCCGCTTCTGGTTTGACGACCGCAACCACATGGATATCAAGCCCGGCGAGGAGGACTACGTGTTCCTTAACCGCCGCGGAGCGCACCTTACGCGCACCATGATACTAATAATGATAAAGCGGCTCGGCGCCGAGGCGGGTATCAACAAGACCATAAGCCCGCACACCCTGCGCCACAGCTTCGCCACGGCGCTGCTTGAGGGAGGCGCCGACCTGCGCGCCATACAGGCCATGCTGGGGCATGAGAGTATCGGTACGACCGAGATTTACACCCATATCGACACACATACGCTGCGCCATGAGATACTGGAGCACCACCCGCGCAACATGAAACGCTAACGTTCTGATATTCAGAGACTTTGTAAAAGGCTGCCTTTCGCAACGCAAAAGGTGGCCTTTTAGCTTGCGGTTTGCCGTCTTTTACAACGCGAAAGACGGCCTTCGGCATTTCATGTTTGCATCAGTGCAAACGGCAGACGGGGGTTGTGGGTATGCCGTTGGCCTGCAAATATTTGTTAAATTATCGTTTTTCGATAAATATTTATTGAAAAAATTTGGAGCATTAATATATTTATCGTATATTTGCATATCGAAAAACGATAAATAATCATCAAATAACGATAATACGGATAGAAGCCGTAAATACTCTCTCAATATAATAAATAAGTGTCGTAAATCCGCTGCCGCCTGTCAGTACGGCAGCGGATGACGGACAAAAAAGGCAAACATTACATGAAAAAGAAACTCAACCTGTTCTGTATTCTTATCTTCGTGGTGCTCGTATGCGACATTCTTTCAATGTCAAACGTGTTCATCGCAGGTTTCTCCAGCGGTATGCAGCATGCCATGGAGAACAGGGATATTGCCGAATCTAATTTTACCAGCATATCCTTGTTGCCGACAGAACTGTCGCAGGACAACGCTCAGGTCATGACGGATAAGGCCACCGGCGAATGCCGGCAGGCATGGCCTACGCAGCTGATAGTGCCCATGGACGGGCCTACGGGCTTGTTTACGGTGATTTTTAAGCTGCTCTATACGCTGCTGTTCGGCGTCTTGTCGGCCGCGGCATTCGTGTCGTTTGTCCTCTTCGTGCGCAATGTCAACAAGAACCGGATATTCATGCGGGGCAACTTACGGCTGCTGCGAGTCATGGGCTGGTGCCTTGTAGGGGCGGGGATTATCGCTACGGCCGACGGCTGTTACGACACGTATCTTGCCCAACAGGTGTTCAGCCTTGACGGATATAACGTCGACTATGGCTCGGCCGCAAACCTTTCGGGTATTATTTTCGGCCTCTTCTCGCTCGTAATGGCCGAGGCTTTCGCCATCGGTCTTAGGCTGAAGGAGGACCAGGAACTGACGATATAAGTAAATTAAGGAATAAATTGAACTGAAAGAGTTGATGAGGCTAAAGGAGTGAAATGCACGAATGCCTTGCCGTTTCACATTTTCACTTTTTTACCTTTTACCGTTTAAGATATGGGAAGAATAATAGTAAACCTCGACGTCGTGATGGCTAAACGCAAGATTTCGCTTGGCGAGTTGGCCGAGAAGGTAGGCCTTACCCAGGCTAACCTGTCCATCCTGAAGACGGGCAAGGCCCGCGCCGTGCGTTTCTCCACGCTCGAAGCCATCTGCCGTGAGCTCGAATGCCAGCCGGGAGACATTCTTGAGTACAGCGACGGCTGAAGTTACGCCCGCAATCTGTTATTATATGTAATAGCCGTTTTCGACTACGAAAGATATAAAAATTATTAAATTTGGCATAAAAACGGCAATCTTGAAATAATAAAAACCTATATTTGTAGAACCATTTTAAACAAATTTTTATGAAATTAAAACACTTGCTTGTGGCTGTCGTGCTTTTCATTACAAGCGCGGCAGCGGTTATGGCACAAGGCATGCAACTGCCGCCGATACCCGTCGACACAGCTGTGAGGATAGGCAAATTGCCTAACGGCCTTACTTATTACATCCGCCATAACGGTTATCCCGAACATCGTGTTAACTTCTACATCGCCCAGCGCGTAGGCTCTATCCAGGAGGAGGAAGACCAGAGAGGACTTGCACACTTCCTGGAGCACATGGCCTTCAACGGCTCTGACAACTACCCGGGCGACAGACTCATCGAATACTTGCGCTCAATAGGCGTTGAGTTCGGTTCCGACTTGAACGCGTACACCGCCGTTGACCAGACTGTTTACCGTGTGTGCAACGTGCCTTCTGCTAATGTTGCGTCGCTCGACTCGTGCCTGCTCATACTCAAGGACTGGTCGAATGGCCTGACGCTCGACGCTAAGGAAATAGACAAGGAGCGCGGAGTGATACATGACGAATGGCGCCAGCGCTCGTCTGCCGGCCAGAGAATGCTCGAGCGCAACCTCGAGAAACTGTATCCGGGCAGCAAGTACGGCAAGCGCATGCCTATCGGACTCATGTCGGTAATCGACAACTTCAAGCCCGAGGCTCTGCGTGCGTACTATCATAAGTGGTACAGACCCGACAACCAGGCCATCATCGTGGTGGGTGACGTCGACGTTGACCGCACCGAACAGAAGATAAAGGAAATGTTCAGCGGAATTAAGCTCGACCCGAATGCCGTGCCGGTAGTTGACGAACAAGTGCCGGATAATAACGAGGCAATCATCCTTGTTGACAAAGACAAGGAACAGAGGGTTGACGTTGTGCAGATATTCATGAAGCATGAGGCCGTACCCGACAGTCTGAAGGGTAATATGTTGTATCTCATACAGCAGTATGCAACCGACCTTTCGACCTCGATGATTAACTCACGTCTTAATGAAATATCGCAGAACCCAGACTGTCCGTTCGTTCAGGCGTTTGTATATGACGGTGAATACATCTACTCAAAGACAAAGGATGCGTTCAATATAGTCTGCATTCCCAAGCCGGGCAAGACCGAAGAGGCTGTTTCCGCAGCGCTCCGTGAGGTGCTTCGCGCCGCTAAGTGCGGTTTCACCGCTACTGAATACGTACGCGCAAAGGACGAGTACATGAGCCAGCTGGAGAAGATTTACACCAACCGCGACAAGCAGAAAAACGACTTCTGGGGCGATCAATACCGTGACCACTTCCTCGGTAATGAGCCGATTCCGTCTATTGAAGACCAGTATATGACAATGCAGCAGATTGCTCCAATGCTCCCCGTTGACCTCGCTAACGAGATAATAAAGGAGCTTGTGAGCGAAACTGACACCAACCTCGTGGTATTCGCCGAGTACACTGAGAAGGAAGGAGCCGTTTATCCTACGCCCGAGTCAATCAAGAAAGCCATCGATGCCGTACATGGCGAGCAGCTCACGGCTTGGGTTGACAACGTAAAGAACGAGCCGCTCATCACCGAAATGCCTGCAAAGGGAAGCATCGTAAGCGAAAAGGAGAATGCAGCCCTTGGATATAAGGAACTTACATTGTCTAACGGAGCGCGCGTATTGCTGAAGAAGACCGACTTCAAGGACGATGAAGTCATCCTCAGCGGAACTTCAAAGGGTGGTTCATCACTGCTCGGCGAAGAGGATCTTGTTAACGCAGACCTGTTCGGTATGGTGATTGGAGCAAGCGGACTGGGCAACTTCAACAACACGGAGCTTGAGAAGGCGCTCGCCGGAAAGCAGGCAAGCGTAAACCTTACGCTGAGCAACCTGCACGAAGGCGTAAGCGGACGCTCTACTCCGAAAGACCTCGAGACTATGTTCCAGCTGCTCTACCTTAACTTCACGAACATCAAGAAGGACGAGAAGAGCTACGCATCGCTGATGACCATGCTCGAGACAAGTCTCAAGAACCAGGCTATATCGCCCGATGCGGCATTCTCTGACTCGCTCATGTGCACTCTCTACAGCCACAACCCGCGCTTCCGCCAGTTGAAGGTTGAAGACTTGAAGAAGGCAAACTACGACCGCATTCTGCAGATTGCGAAAGAGCGTACAGCCAACGCCGGCGACTTCACCTTTACCTTTGTGGGCAACTTTGACGAAGCTGCCATCCGTCCGCTCATCGAGCAGTACATCGCTTCACTGCCCGCAAACGGAGTGAAAGAGGAGTGGAAGAAGGTTTCGACCTACGCCCAGGGCAAGGTTGAAAACAAGTTCCGTCGCAAGATGGAGACGCCTAAGGCCAATGTATATATGTATTGGTACAACAACAAGGCACCTTATTCGCTTGAGAACCAGGTATGCGCTGACGCCGCAGGACAGGTGCTCTCGATGATATACCTGAAGAAGATCCGCGAGGACGCAGGCGCCGCTTACTCTACGCAGGCTGTCGGATTTGCCAACGTTGGAGGCGACGTGCCGTTCACTGCGCTTATCGGTGTATGCCCGATGAACCCGGAGAAGAGCGATCTCGCATTGCAGATAATGGACGACGAGGCACAGAAGATGCGCACCACCGTCGACACCGACATGCTCAACAAGGTTAAGGAGCTTATGTTAAAGCGTGCCGACGAGGACGCAAAGACCAACAGCTACTGGGTTGGCGCAATCAATGACATGGACGAGTACGGCGTTGATACCGTGACAAAGTACAAGGACATAGTCAATGCCCTGACTCCCGATAAGGTGGCTAAGTTCGTCAACGACGTGATATTCGGCGGCGGTAACAGCGTTAAGGTGATAATGCTGCCGGAGGAAGCAAAGAAATAAAATACCTTTTCTATACTAAAAACATCGTGTCCCTTTTCCGTACCGTGTGTACGGGAAAGGGATTTTCTTTTGCCCATGCGACATCCGTTGACAAGAGATTCATAACCATTCAAACCCCTGCTTTTGCTCAATATCATTCCAAAAGGCCACCTTTTAGCGTGTAAAAGGTGGCCTTTTAGCTTGCGAAAGACGGCCTTTTGGAAGACAAAAGACGGTCAATTGGAAATCTACCGGAAACAAGCCGTATCGGCATGGATGACTAACGGCGTTGTCTGCGGCAGTCAGGCCGAGTTCGTTTGGATGAGTTTGTTTAGGCTTTTGATTTGGATAAATAATGTTAAACATTATAAATAATCATCTAATTATCGTGCGTTCACCCTTGCGCTGATAATAAAAATGTGTACCTTTGCACGCCGATTATTATCGGGGGTATGCTTAGAGCCCCCAGAACGGAGTGTTAATAGTTGCGCTTTTGGCCGAGCGTAGCGGTTAGTGAATCGCCGTTCAAGGAGAATTAAAAACGTTTTTTAGTAGTAATTTTTAAATTTACAATGAACACTTTAAGTTACAAGACTATTTCCGCAAACAAGGAAACGGTTAAAAAAGAGTGGGTCGTTATCGACGCAACCGACCAGGTTGTAGGCCGTCTCTGCTCTAAGGTAGCCAAGCTCCTGCGTGGAAAGTACAAACCAAACTTCACTCCGCACGTAGACTGCGGTGACAATGTAATCATCATCAATGCTGCTAAGGTGGTATTCTCAGGCAAGAAGGAGACCGACAAGGTCTACACACGCTACACCGGATATCCCGGAGGACAGCGCTTCAACACTCCTGCCGAGCTGCGCAAGCACTCTTACGGAGCCGAGAGAATCATCCGCCACGCAGTAAAGGGTATGTTGCCTAAAGGCCCGCTCGGCCGCAGCCTGATGGATAATCTCAAGATTTTCGACGGTACGGAGCATAACATGCAGGCACAGAAGCCCAAAGCAATTGATATTAACCAGTACAAATAATTGAAGCGATAATGGAAATAGTTAATGCAATAGGTCGCCGTAAGAGTGCCGTGGCACGTGTTTATGTCACCGAAGGCACCGGCAAAATCACTATAAACAAGAAGGACATTACGGAATATTTCCCGTCTGCAATACTTCAGTATGTCGTTAAGCAGCCTCTGCAGTTGCTCGAAGCAGCCGAGAAATATGACATCAAGGCCAACCTCGACGGCGGCGGTTTCACCGGCCAGAGCCAGGCTCTCCGCCTCGCGATAGCACGCGCTCTCGTGAAAATCAACGCCGAGGACAAGAAGAACCTGAAGGACCACGGATTCCTGACACGCGACGCTCGCGTTGTAGAGCGCAAGAAGCCGGGACGTCCAAAGGCACGCAAGCGCTTCCAGTTCAGCAAGCGTTAATGTTTGGCTCAAGCGCCTCCGCTACGGAAGCGCAAGCCTCGCGTTTAGTATCCAAACCGGCGAGACCCGCCACAACGGCCATAATCGGAATGCCACAGCGGCCTGAACACCGTGCGAAGGCAGCCTGAAAGACGGTTACCTGTCGGTTGGTTCTAACAAAACTAAAAGGAAAGTAAACAACAACAATTAAACAAAAGAACACAATGTCAAGAACTAATTTTGATATGTTATTGAAGGCCGGATGCCATTTCGGCCACCTCAAGCGTAAATGGAATCCCGCAATGGCTCCCTATATCTTCATGGAGCGCAACGGAATCCACATCATAGACCTCAACAAGACGGTTGCAAAGATCGACGAAGCAGCTGACGCGTTGAAGCAAATCGCCAAGTCAGGAAAGAAAATCCTGTTCGTTTCTACTAAAAAACAAGCTAAGGAAATCGTTGCCGAGAAGGCAGCTTCAGTTAACATGCCTTACGTAATAGAGCGTTGGCCGGGCGGTATGCTCACCAACTTCCCTACTATCCGTAAGGCCGTTAAGAAGATGGCTACCATCGACAAGCTGATGAACGACGGCACATACTCAAACCTCTCAAAGCGTGAAATCCTCCAGATTACCCGCCAGCGCGCAAAGCTCGAGAAGAACCTCGGCTCAATAGCAGACCTTACACGCCTGCCTTCAGCGCTCTTCGTAATCGACATCATGAAGGAAGCCATTGCCGTTAAGGAGGCTAAGCGTCTGGGTATACCCGTGTTCGCCATTGTCGACACCAACTCAAATCCCCGTGACATAGACTTCGTAATCCCCGCTAACGACGACGCTAAAGACAGTATCGAGGTAATACTCAACGCTTGCTGCGGCGCCATCGCCGAGGGTCTTGAGGAGCGCAAGATAGAGAAGGCTGACGAGAAGGCTGCAAAGGAGCAGGCTGAGGCTGACGCTGTTGAAGACCGCCCGAAGCGCGCACGCAAGGCACGCAAGGACGCTCCCGCTAAGGAGGAAGAAGCTCCCAAGGCTGAAGAGACAGCGGAAGAAGCTCCCGAAGAGGCTTGATTTTCATTTGACTAACGTTTAAACATATTAGTAAATACCATTATGGCTGTATCAATAGCTGACATACAGAAAATCCGCAAGATGACCGGTGCCGGCCTTGCGGACTGCAAGAAGGCTCTCACCGAGAGCAATGGCGACTTTGACAAGGCAATCGAGATAATCCGTGAGAAGGGCCAGGCCATCGCTGCCAAGCGTAGCGACCGCGAGACTTCCAACGGTTGTGTGCTCGTTAAGGCTACCGACGGTTTCGCCGCAATGATCGCCTTGAAGTGCGAGACTGACTTCGTTGCCAACGGAAAGGACTTCATCGCCCTGACACAGAGCATTCTTGACGCCGCCGTTGCCGCAAAGGTAAAGACCCTTGACGAGGTTAAGGCTCTGCCCCTTAACGGCAGCACCGTACAGGACGAGGTCGTTGCCCGCTCTGGTATCACAGGCGAGAAGACCGAGCTTGACGGCTACCAGTATATCGAAGGTGACAATGTTTCGGTTTATGACCACATGGGCAAGCACATGCTCTGCACCATGGTTCAGACCAACAAGCCCGCCGAGGAGCAGGCACACGCCATCGCTATGCAGGTTGCCGCAATGAACCCTGTAGCTCTTGACGAGGCAAGCGTACCCCAGGAGGTTAAGGACTCCGAGTTGAAGGTTGCTATCGAGAAGACCAAGGAGGAGCAAATCAACAAGGCCGTAGAGTCTGCACTGAAGAAGGCAGGATTCAATCTCTACATCGCCGAGAACGAGGAGCACATCAACGAGGGTATCATGAAGGGCAACATCACGGAGGCACAGGCTGAAGAGATACGCAAAATCAAGAAGGAGACCGCTGAGCAGAAGGCTGCCAACATGCCCGAGCAGATGGTACAGAACATCGCTAAGGGCCGTATGGCTAAGTTCTACAAGGACTCTTGCCTGCTTAACCAGGAGTTCATCCAGGACAGCAAGCAGACCGTGTCACAGTATCTCCAGGCTGCCGACAAGGAGCTGACAGTTGTCGCTTTCAAGCGCTTCACTCTCCGTGCAGAGTAATCTTTTAGCATTAAAGGACAATTTGCATATTTTATCATTGGGGCGTCTGTTCGTTAGAGCAGACGCCTTTTTTATGCCCTCTTTTGACTTGCAACGTAACAAACTGATATTCAATACTTTGTAAAATGCCGTCTTTCAGGAGATGAAAGACGGCATTTTAGCTTGCGATTGACGGCCTTTCGGGAGGCAAAAGGCGGTCTTTCGCAAAACAGCGGATTATTACGCCCCATCCCGATGGCGGATTTCATGCCGTCAACTCATCATTTATATTTATTTGACCGGCATTGTTTTGCAATTTCACCAAAAAGCGCTAACTTTGTTTCGGGTATGCCCGTGCGCGCCATGTGCATGCCATTGCCATCATAATAAAGGATAAGATATGAAGATTTTTGCCGTCGGAATGAATTACGCCGAGCACAATAAAGAGCTCGACGGAGCGTTATATAAACCGGAGGAGCCTGTTATTTTCACCAAGGCCGACTCGTCTCTGCTTAAGGACGGAAAGCCGTTTTTCCTGCCCGACGACCTCGGGCGCATTGACTACGAGACCGAGCTTGTGGTGCGTATCTGCCGTTTGGGCAAGAGCATACCGCAGAGATTCGCCCACAGATATTACGACGCCGTGACCGTAGGCATTGACTTTACCGCCCGCGAGCTGCAGGCCCGCCTGCGCCGTGAAGGCAAGCCGTGGGACTTGTGCAAGGGTTTTGACGGCGCGGCCGTCATCGGCGAATGGGTTGACGTGGCCAAGTTTCGTGACATCCAGGCCATACATTTCCGTCTTGACATCAACGGCAACACCGTGCAGGAAGGCTGTTCGGCCGACATGCTGTACAAGGTTGACGAACTGATAGCCTACATCAGCCGTTGGTTTACGCTCAAGACGGGTGACCTTATTTATACGGGCACGCCCGTAGGCGTGGGCCCGGTGAGCATTGACGACCATCTTACGGGATGGCTCGAAGACCGTAAAGTACTTGAGTTTAACGTTAAATGACAAAGAAGACAATATTACTGCCGCTGCTCGTGCTGCTGGTCTGGTGTGCCGCAAGTGCGCAGGCCAAGCGGCAAAAGTTCTTCAACCTCACGGCTGACGAGGTGAAGATTGACAGCGTGCTGCCATTTTTCTCTTATTCGATACCACTCGACGGCCAGTGGCGTGACTCCGTATATACCGTCAGCATAGAGTATCCGGAGTTTCTTGAGATGGGCGACGCTGACGTGTCGCGCTATAACAACATTACCGACAAGAAGCTGCCGGCAATGCCGGAAGTGACCGTAAACGTAGTGGTTGAGCGCAAGCGGGGCCATCTTGAGGCGTCGTTCGTGCCGCTCGTAATGCGTGACGGCAAGCCGATGAAGCTCGTCAGCTTCATGTTAGACATCAAGTCGAGCCCGCTGTCTGCGGCTAAAGCGCTGACAAGGACGGCCGACAGCGGCTCTTCTGCCGACAGGTATGCCGCCCACTCGGTTCTCGCTACGGGTAGATGGGCAAAAATCCGCGTACCGTCGACCGGTGTTTACGAGATTACCGACGCCCTCGTGCGCAGCGCCGGACTGTCGTCGGTCAGCAGTGTTAAGGTGTACGGATACGGCGGAGCGTTGCAGAACGAAGTCCTGACGGCAGAAGACCTTATTGAATACGACGACTTGAAGGAGGTGCCCACGTGCACCGTCAACGGGCGTAAGCTGTTCCGCGCCCAAGGCCCTGTGTCGTGGAGCAGCAACACCGCTACCAGCCGCACGCGCAATCCTTATTCGGACTACGGATATTATTTCCTGACCGAGAGCGACGGCGAGCCGCTTACTGTCGACAGCGCGACGTTTGTCAGCTCGTTTTACCCCTCTGCCGACGACTACCACACACTGCATGAGGTTGACAACTACGCCTGGTACCAGGGCGGACGGAACCTCTGTCAGAACGACCCCATCAGCCTCGGAACCACCAAGAGCTACCAGCTCGACCTTGTGTCGGGCCAAGGCGGGGCCGGTACCGTGGCTGTCTGCGTCACCGCCGGACAATCTACAAGCGTGCAGATTGCCGTCAATGATTCCGTGGTAGGCACCATTATGACAGGCAGTTTTGGCACGTACGACCACGGAAAGGACATGTACGGCACGTACAGGATATCCAACCTTCTGGCCTCTAACACGGTAAGCATAACTACGATGTCGGGCGGTCCGGCGCGTCTCGACTATATATCCGTGAGCCATGATACGCCGAGGCCAAGTCCCGTTCTGTCCTCAACGTCGTTCCCCTCGCCGGAATACGTATATAACATAACCAACCAAGACCATCATGCCGACCCGCAGGCCGACATGGTTATCATCGTTCCTACGTCGACAAGGCTTACCGCGCAGGCGCAAAGGCTTAAGCAGTTTCACGAAGAGCACGATGGACTGAGGGTGAACATTGTGCCTGCCGACGAGCTGTATAACGAGTTCTCGAGCGGCACTCCTGACGCGAACGCCTACCGCCGGTACATGAAAATGCTGTACGACCGTGCCTCTTCGGAGGAGGACATGCCGTCATACCTGCTGCTTTTCGGCGACTGTGTGTGGGACAACCGCCTCAATACTACCGAGTGTTCAAGCCTTGACGCTGACGACCTGCTGCTCTGCCACGAGAGCGAAGACTCGTTCAACGACGTGAATTGCTATGTTGACGACGGTTTCTTCTGCTATCTTGACGACGGAGAGGGCGGCGATCCGTTCGCAACCGACAAGCTCGACGTGGCCGTGGGGCGCTTTCCCGTGCGCAACGAGGCTGAAGCCAAGATAATGGTTGACAAGACCATCAACTACATCGAGAACGCAAACGCCGGCAGTTGGCAAAACAAGTTCGTGTTCATGGGCGACGACGGCAACGACAACCAGCACATGCGTGACGCTGACCAGATGGCAACGCTCGTTGAGAACATCAACCCCGCGTTCCAGGTTGAGCGCATAATGTGGGACGCCTACAAGCGTGAAAGCTCGTCGACGGGCAACTCTTACCCCGACGCGACACGCCTGATAAAGCAGCGCCAGGCAGCGGGCGCGCTCGTGATGAACTACAGCGGCCACGGCGGTCCTACCGGTCTGTCGCACGAGTATGTGCTCACGTACAGCGACTTCGCGTCATTCACGAACACGAACCTGCCGCTATGGATCACCGCCTCGTGCAATACCATGCCGTATGACTCGCAGCAAGACAACCTCGGAGAGGTGACTGTGCTGAACGAAAACGGAGGAGCCGTGGCTTTCTTCGGCACCACCCGCACCGTTTACGTCGACCGCAACAACGCCATCAACCGTGCTTACCTGAGGGCATTGCTTACTCCCACAGACGGCAAATACGTGTCAATAGGCGAAGCGCAGCGGCAGGCCAAGAACCAGCTCGTTACCTCCGGGGGCGACACTACGGTCAATAAGTTGCAATACGCGCTGCTTGGCGACCCCGCGCTGGTGCTAAACGTACCGCGCTCAGGTGCCGTGATAGACAGCATTAACGGCGTTGCCGTAGCGTCAGCCGCCGAATATCCGCAGCTTGCCGCCGGTTCGCGGGTGTCAATCAAGGGACATATCGAAACGGCTGACGGCACTAAAGACACGTCGTACAACGGCGTAGTATCAGCCTTGGTGAGGGACGCCGAGAAGCTAATCGTGTGCCGTCTTAACAACACTTCGGACGAAGGCGCCGACACGCCGTTCACCTATTATGACCGCAGTACCGTGCTGTTCAACGGTAACGACAGCGTTCGCGGAGGCGAGTTTGCCTTTACTTTCGCTGTGCCGAAGGACATTGACTACAGCAATGAGAACGGACTGATAAATGTCTTGGCCGTGAATGCCTGGACGAACGATGTCGTGAACGGATGCAACGACGACTTCGTGGTAGGCGGAACGGCCGACCTGTCCGACGACGAAATCGGCCCGTCGATATACTGTTACCTTAATTCGCCCTCGTTCGTGAACGGCGGCAACGTCAACACTACGCCGTACTTCGTGGCCGAAATAACCGACAAGGACGGAATAAACACCACGGGCAGCAGCATAGGCCACGACCTCGTGCTGACAATTGACGGCAACATGTCGCTCACTTACGTGCTGAACGACAACTTCGAGTACGACTTCGGCAGCTACACCAGCGGCCGCACATATTATAACATACCGCAGCTTACGCCCGGCAAGCACACTCTTACGTTCACCGCTTGGGACATAATGAACAACTCGTCGACGGCAACGCTCGACTTCAACGTGGTGGAAGACCTCGCGCCTAACGTCTACAACATCGACTGTTCGTCAAATCCCGCAACGACGGGCACTACGTTCATCGTAACGCATGACCGTGCCGGAAGCAACCTCGACGTGATAATCGAGGTGTTCGACATCAGCGGACGACCGCTGTGGAGGCACTCTGAGAGCGGCGTAGCCTCGTCGGACACGTACACGTTCGACTGGGATTTGACCGGCGATACGGGTGGCAAACTTGACACCGGAGTGTATATCTACCGTGTAAAGATTGGAGACGGCAGCGGCGGAATGGTGTCGAAAGCCAAGAAACTGATAATAATCAACTGACAACGGACAGACAAACAACGTGCAACAGGCATTCTTAACACTTTCACGGGGCCTGTTGCACGTTTGTTGCTCCTTATTTTTCAAATGCCGTGGCGCATTGTACAATAATCACGGAAAAAATCAGTTATTAAATAGAATGCCGTTCCATTATTTGCGGAAACAAACTTACGGCATTCACATTTACTATAATCAGAAAACCAAAAGAAACAATGAAGACACGGCAAAGAATATTGCTGACTGTGCTGTCAGTCGTCTTTTCGCTCGGGATATGCGCCGAGGAAAAGACCGACATATTCAATCCCGAACACAATTCAGTAACCTCGCAGACCATTGCCCCTGACGCCCGTGCTGCCGGTATGGGTGACGTGGGCGCCGCGACCGACCCTGACGTCGTGTCGCAATACTGGAATCCGGCCAAGTATCCGTTCTGTATCAGCCGCGCGGGCGTGGCCCTCAACTACACGCCGTGGCTGCGACAGCTCGTCAACGACATGGACCTGGCCTATCTTGCGGGCTATTACCGCATTGGCGACTATAGCGCAGTGTCGGCCTCGTTGCGTTATTTCTCGCTCGGAGAGGTAAGCACTACGGGTGAGGCTGCCGGCATGACAATCAATCCGTACGAGATGTCTATCGACGTGGCTTACTCGCTTATGCTGAGCGAGAAGTTCTCTATAGCCGCGGCGGTAAGGTGGATTTACTCCGACCTTACTTATGACTATACAGACGACACGTCGCCGGGTAGCGCCTTCGCGGCGGATATCGCGTTGTACTACCAGAACTACATAATGATAGGGGCACGTGAATGCCAGCTCGGATTGGGCCTTAACATAAGCAATATCGGTAGCAAGATAACCTTCGGAGGTGACGACAACAGCGAGTTCATACCGACAAACATGCGCCTGGGAGCCTCACTTATGGTGCCGATTGACGAATACAACCGCTTCACCATAGCTGCCGACGCCAACAAACTGCTCATTCCCACGTATCCGCTCCAGGAAGACGGCGAGTCGACGGAGGACTACCAGCAGCGTGTGCAGACGGATTATTACGACGTGTCGAGCATTGCCGGTATCTTCAAGAGCTTCGGCGACGCTCCCGGCGGGTTCAAGGAGGAGCTGCAGGAGATACGCTGGAGTCTCGGCGCGGAGTACGTTTACAACGACAAGTTCAGCCTGCGCGCAGGTTATCATCACGAGTCCGAGAACAAGGGTAACCGCAAGTACTTCACTTTCGGCGCCGGTTTCCGCATGAGCGCGTTCTCGCTTGACTGCGGATACGTATGGGCCACGGCCAAGAGTAACCCTCTCGACCAGACCCTGCGCTTCACTCTTTCGTTCGACATGGACGGAATCAAGGATTTGTTCAGAAGATAAATTCAAGGAGTTAAGGAGTCAGGTAGTAAAGGAGTTAAGACAAATGCCCTGTTGAATGAATAATTAATAATGGGAAACGAATAATCAAGTCTGTCTGTTCAGGCAATGAATTTTTCACTTTTAATCCTTCACTTTTCACATAAAAAGTCATTTGTCTTAACTCCTTTACTACCTAATTCCTTAACTCCTTGAATTTAACTCCTTAACTACTAATTTTAAATATAACGATAAATGAATATAAGGGTAGGTTTCGGTTACGACGTCCACCGTCTTGTCGAGGGGCGTGATTTATGGCTCGGAGGTATAAAAATAGAGCACACCATGGGCTTGTTGGGGCACAGCGACGCCGATGTTCTCATCCACGCGATATGCGATGCGCTGCTTGGTGCTGCCAATATGCGCGACATAGGCTACCATTTTCCGGATACGTCGGCCGATACTTTAAACGTCGACAGCAAGATTTTGCTGCGCAAGACGGTAGAGCTGATAGCCACAAAGGGATATACTGTCGGCAACATCGACGCCACGGTGTGTGCCGAGCGGCCTAAAATCAATCCGCACGTGCCGGCCATGAAGGCTTGTCTTGCCGAGGTTATGGGTACCGACGAGGACAATATTTCCATTAAGGCGACCACCACCGAACGCCTCGGATTTACCGGACGCGAGGAGGGTATAAGCGCATACGCCGTGGTGCTGATAGCCAAGGACTGACTCCCTTAACATCTCCGATATAATTGATTGTCTTGTCCTGGCAAAAGTTGACACATTTATGAACAATAAAAAATGTGTAAAACAATGCGAAAGAGTCCAACAAAGTACAGCGAGGAGTTCAAATTGAGCGTCCTTCGTGACTATTACTCGTCAGGCATGAGCAAGCGCAAGTGTGCAAAGAAGTATGGCCTGTGTAATCCGACGTTATTGTCGTCATGGCAGTCAAAATATGGAGAGAAAACGTTATCTTTGCCGTGGGAAGAACAAGAATACGGCATGGCAAGACGCAGCAAGGAGGAATACAGGGATGAGAACGCGGCCCTGCGCAAGCGCGTGCGCGAGTT
>ULTX01016059.1_pt1 | contig 49197 bp, 40 predicted proteins | sample 1958041 | NCBI WGS metagenome assembly ULTX01 (sample SAMEA4835747, study PRJEB28245) | human gut metagenome | biome: gut microbiome; material: fecal sample | place: Denmark | collected 2008
CTGATAACCGACCGTACCGATTTGGATGACCAACTTTCCAAACTATTTGGAACGGCTAAGAAGTTCATCGGCGATGAATGTGTAGTGGAAGTAGAAAGTCGGGATAAACTCCGGGAACATTTGGCCGGGCGAACCAGCGGCGGCGTGTTCCTGACCACCATACATAAGTTTACCGAAGACACACGGCTATTGTCTGAACGGGCAAACATCATCTGCATATCAGACGAGGCACACCGCTCCCAAACGAACTTAGCTTTGCAAGTCAAGCAGACCGACAAGGGAGTGAAACGCAACTACGGCTTTGCCAAATACCTGCATGATTCATTGCCCAATGCCACATACGTAGGTTTCACGGGAACACCGATTGATGCCACGATAGATGTGTTTGGCGAGGTAGTAGATGCCTATACGATGACCGAATCGGTGGAGGATAGTATCACACGGCGTATTGTGTACGAAGGACGTGCTGCAAAGGTTTTGCTTGACAATAAGAAATTGCAAGAAATAGAGAATTATTATAAGCAATGTGCGGAAGAAGGTACGAATGAATACCAGATAGAAGAAAGCAAAAAAGCCGTTACCAAAATGGAACGTATCTTGGGAGACTCCGATCGTCTGCAAGCCGTAGCCGAAGACTTTATTGCCCACTATGAGAAACGGGTGGAAGAAGGGAGTACGGTAGAGGGAAAGGCAATGTTCGTTTGTTCCAACCGAATCATCGCTTTCAACCTTTATAAAAAGATTATCGCTTTGCGTCCAGAGTGGGCAAAGATACCCGTTGAAGAAGCGCATGAATACCATTATATGATGGCAGCAGAACCGCGTATTCCTTATGGAAATCAAGAACTCCCTATCGAGAAAATAAAGCTGATAATGACCCGAAGCAAGGACGATGAACCGGAACTTTACAACTTGCTGGGAACGGATGAAGACCGCCGTGCTTGGGCAGAGGAGTTTAAAAAGCCGAAATCAAACTTCAAGATTGCCATTGTGGTCGATATGTGGACAACCGGTTTCGATGTGGATTGTCTGGACACGATGTACATTGACAAGCCTTTGCAGCAACACACGTTGGTGCAGACCATTTCACGGGTGAACCGTGTTTATCCGGGCAAGGAGAAAGGCTTGGTGGTGGATTATATCGGCATCAAAAGCAACATGAATGCGGCATTGAAGCGTTATGCGCAAGGTGATGCCAACTTTGATTCGGTGGAAAGCATCGAGCAGTCTGTTACGATGGTGAAAGACGAATTGGACATTATCCGCAGGATGTTCGGCGAATTTGACTATTCAAAATTTTCTACGGGTACGCCATTGGAACAATTAGACTGCCTGAACAAGGGCGCCGAGTTTATGCAGCGCACCAAGGAACAGGAAAACTTGTTTATGGGACACGCCAAAAAACTGAAATCGGCATTTAACTTGTGCAGCAATAGTGAAGAGATAAGCGACGACGAGCGTGAAGAAATCCATTATTTCTGTGGCGTACGTTCCATTATTTATAAATTGACAATAGGTGATACGCCGGACACCGCTCAGATGAACCGTCGTGTCAACGAAATGATAGAAGAAGCCATCCAATCAGAAGGCGTGGAAGAAATCATCCAGATAGGCAATGACAAAGAAAACTTGGATGTGCTGAGCGAAGAATACATGGAACGCCTTGGCAAACTGAAACTGCCCAATACGAAAGTAAAACTCATGGAACGACTGCTGAAAACTGTCATCACAGAGTTCAAGAAAGTGAACAAGGCGAAAGGCGTAGACTTCTCCAAACGCTTGAGTGCTTTGGTTGACAAATACAACGACCGCAGAGATAGTGCTATCTTTGCGGATGAGGTCTTGACTGAAGTGGCTAATCAGATGGCTGATTTGTTGAAAGAACTAAACAAAGAGAAGAAATCTTTCCTTGATTTAGGCATCAGCTATGAAGAAAAAGCCTTTTACGATATTCTGAAATCCATCGCCAAACAATTTGGTTTTGAATATCCCGAAGACAAGTTGCTTAAACTCGCTGCTGAAATCAAGAAGATTGTAGCAGACAAGTCCAAGTACACAGATTGGTCCACTCGCGATGACATTAAGGCAGAACTGAAAATGGATTTGATTTTGGTTTTGGCAGAATATGGTTACCCTCCTGTGACGAATGACGAGGTGTTTAAGGAGATATTGGAGCAGGCGGAGAATTTCAAAAAGTATAATGAATAAGAAAATGACAGAAAGTTTAATAACAGCTGGTTTACTTGGGTCAATCATTACAATTATTATACAAGCACTGCTTAATAATTGGTTCGAAGGAGTAAAGAATAGAAGAGAGATAAGGAAATTAATCTTTCAACGGAAAACAGAAATTGTTGAAAAAGCTATGCTGTGCTATCAAAATGCTATTGATGCTTATCTAACGCTTCAGACAGGTTTGAAAGGAAGTAATAAAGATTTTATAAATCCAATCGCAGTTGGAAATATACAAGCTGCTATAGATAGACTCAATAAATTGTCTTATGATAATGAGAATCGCATATATCTTTATTATGATTTCTCAGATATACGGAACAAATATCGTGGAAGAGAATCTATGGATGTTATAAACAAGTTATTCCTTTTAGTCGGAGAAATCAATCAAAAAATAGCAGCAATAGAGCCATCTGAATTTTCTAAACAATTGTATGAAGCTTTACATGAAAAGAAAATAGAAACTTTTCATATCTTGGCAGAAGCAATAAATAACCAAATTTGCATCCTAACTGAGATAGAAGCACGATTACGTAATGAATATAAAGAATATTTAAGATGAATACCGAATCCCAAAACATAGAATTCAAAGAGTCTTGGCGCGACGAATACCAGAAATGGATTTGTGGCTTTGCTAATGCACAAGGCGGTGTCCTTTACGTGGGCGTAAAGGATGATGGCGAGGTGTGCGGTGTGCAGGATACCAAGAAGCTGATGGAGGATATTCCGAACAAGGTGCGCGATATGATGGGCATCTTGGTGGATGTCAATCTGAAAGAGAAAGACGGAAAGGCTTATCTGGAAATTGTGACGGAGGCTTATCCTTATCCCGTCAGTTTCCGTGGAAAGTATTACCAACGGAGCGGTGCAACCAATCAGGAATTGAAAGGGGCGGCACTTGACCGCTTCATGCTTCGCAAGCAGGGCAAGACTTGGGACGGTGTGCCTGTGCCTTATCTGAAAGCGGAGGACTTGGACAATGCTACGTTTAATTTGTTCCGTAAGTATGCCAAGCGGAGCGGACGAATGGAGGAAGCGGACTTGATGGACGACAATCACGGTTTGTTGGAGAAGCTCCGGCTTTATGAGGGCAGTTATCTGAAGCGTGCTGCCGCCTTGTTGTTCCATCCCGACCCGGAAAAGTATGTGACTGGAGCGTTTGTAAAGGTCGGCTTTTTCCGTGAAGGCATGGATTTGGTGTATCAGGACGAAGTGCATGGTAATCTGTTCCAGCAAATTGTGAAACTGATGGACTTGCTGTGTACCAAGTACATGAAAGCCATCATTACTTACGAAGGCATCCAACGGATAGAAACACTTCCTATACCTCGTGAGGCACTGCGTGAGGCGCTATTGAATGCTTGCATTAACAAAGACTATGCAGAACCTTCTCCCATCCAAATCCGTGTGTATGAGAACAAGTTGGAAATAATAAATGGTGGGGTATTACCCGAAGGATGGACGGTGGAAACCTTATTGTCTTCACATCGTAGTATGCCTTACAATCCGGATATTGCCAACACCTTCTTCCGTGCAGGCGAGATTGAGGCATGGGGACGCGGCATTGAACGCATCATCACAGCTTGTAAGAATGACGGATTCTCCACGCCGGAGTTCCGCTATGATGTTTCGGGAATATGGACGATTTTTAAGTTTGAATATCCAGAAAGAGCGACTACCAAAAGCGACCAAAACACTACTCAACAAACCATACAAAAGACCATACAAAAGACCATACAAAAGACCATACAAAAGCTAACGGAGCAACAACGAGCCATATTAGTCTATCTGAATGAACACCCTAATGCCACACGAAAAGAATTATGTGAGAAGATTCCTGATGCGACAATGGGAGGTGTCATTCATAATCTTTCCCGGCTTCAAGAGCTTGGCTTACTGAAACGTATAGGAGGCAGGAAACAAGGATATTGGCAAATTATAGAATAAAGGATTATGGACGATTTGGAAGAATTTGAAAGCTGGCACGAGGATTTAATGGCATGGGAACGCTTTCAAAACGAGCTTGAAAGAATTTAAATAGAGATAAGCAATAAGCAAAATAGCTACGGAATAGTCTATGCAATTATATATTTATAATGAAGCTATGCTTCAACCGCCATAGAAGCAATGATACTTGGCACGATGTTTTCCGGTTCTATTTTTCTTCCAATCCTTCCAACGCCTGACGGACATAATGCTTTTGCATGTCTTCGGGCTTGAGGACGGTGTTGTCTATCATCAGCAAGTCAATGTCGAGGGGGATGATGCCGGTCTGTTTGCTTAGAGAAGTGCGTCCGCAGGTTTTTTCGATGCTTTTGAAATAATGCCGCAAAGTATCGGCATCACAGTTTGTATCTAAACGGGCAGCTCGGTTTAGGTAGGGAGTGGGGCAGGTTGTTCCTTCGGGTAAGGTCTTTACTGTCTTCCCCCAACGGATGGAAGGGAAACGCTGGTTGAGCAGCATCTCAGCCATTCCCATATAGGTTTCTGCCCGGTAATTTGACCCGATACAAAGGATACATTGATGCATATTTTTCATATTGATGAAGTTTTGGATGCAAAAATAGATTTTTTTCGTAAATTTGCACGCTACTAATCAAAAATGAATACCATGAAATTTATCGGAATCATTCCTGCAAGATATGCATCGACCCGTTTCCCTGCCAAACCGTTGGCTTTATTAGGGGGAAAACCGGTCATTCAGCGAGTGTATGAACAAGTATGCAACGTGTTGGACGATGTGTGTGTGGCTACCGACGACGAACGTATCGAAACGGCTGTAAAAGCTTTCGGAGGCAAGGTAGTCATGACTTCGCCTAATCATAAAAGCGGAACCGACCGTTGTTGTGAAGCCTACCATAAAGTGGGGAAAGGCTTTGACGTAGTGGTTAATGTCCAAGGTGATGAACCTTTTATACAACCTTCACAATTAGAGGCTATCAAGGCATGTTTTGATGCTCCAGACACTCAAATAGCTACTTTGGTAAAGCCTTTTACTCCGGCAGACGGTTGGGACGCACTGGAAAATGTCAATTCGCCTAAAGTCGTAATAGGGAAAAACGGGAACGCCTTGTATTTCAGCCGTTCCATTATCCCCTACATGCGGAATAAAGACAAAGCGGAATGGCTGGCAGGACATACTTATTATAAACATATCGGACTTTATGCATACCGTGCTTCGGTGCTGGAGGAAATTACAGCTTTGCCACAATCGTCTTTGGAACTGGCAGAATCGCTGGAGCAGTTGCGCTGGCTGGAGAATGGCTATACCGTAAAAGTAGGAATCAGTGAAGTGGAAACAATCGGAATAGATACACCGCAAGACTTGGCGCGTGCCGAAAAATTCTTGCAAGAACAGATAATGAAAGGATGATTTTAGATAGAACAACAGCTCCCGAAATCCGTCAGATAGAACATTTTTCGATAGTGGAACCGGAGCGGCGCGTGATGCGAAACGGTGTTCCGCTGAATATTATCCAAGTCGGTGATGAAGATGTAGTGCGTTTCGACTTGTTGGTGAAGGGAGGGCAATGGAATCAAAGCCAGCCGCTGCAAGCCATGTTTACCAACCGCATGCTACGGGAAGGGACTTCCAGCCTGACTTCAGCGCAAATTGCTGAAAAACTGGATTACTATGGTGCATGGTTGGATTTGTCTTCGGCAGTGAATTACGGTTTTATCACTCTCTATTCGCTGAGCAAGTATTTCCCGAAAACACTTGAAGTTGTAGCCTCGATGGTAAAAGAACCGATATTCCCGGAAAAAGAATTGGATGTTATCCTGAATGTGAACAAGCAGCAGTTTCAAGTAAATGCCCGAAGAGTAGACGTCATGGCACGCAAAAGGCTGAACCGTGCTCTTTTCGGCATTCAGCATCCGCTGGGCAGGTATGCCGAATTGGAAGATTATGATCGCATTGACCGCGAAGTATTGCAAAAATACTACCGGACTTATTATCATTCGGGAAACAGCTCGATTTATGTATCGGGAAAAGTCACTCCTGCGATCATAAGGTACGTAGAACAGCATTTCGGTGAGTCGGAATGGGGAAATACGTCTCTAAAAGCTTCTTTCAAGGAGTATACACCTCAAACTGAGACCGGAAAATACATCTTTGTCGAGAAAGAAGACGCCTTACAAAGTTCGTTGAAAATGGGCTGCTTTTCTCTTCCCCAACAGCATCCCGATTATCTGAAATTCCGCGTATTGGTTACTTTGTTCGGCGGATATTTCGGAAGCCGGTTGATGTCGAATATCCGCGAAGAAAAAGGCTATACGTATGGAATATGTGCCGGGCTGGTGAATTATCCTAAAACAGGAGTATTGGGAATCAGCACCGAAGCTGCCAATGAATACATTCAGCCCATTATTACCGAGATAGGAAAGGAAATGGACCGGCTGTGCGCGGAGAAAGTATCCGAACAAGAATTGGAAATGGTGCGCAACTATATGTTGGGTGACATGTGCCGTTCGTATGAAAGTGCCTTCTCACTATCTGACGCATGGATATTTATAGAAACAACCGGGCTGGGAACAGATTTCTTTGAACGCTCGTTGGAAGCTATCAGAGAAGTAACTGCCAATGAAATTCTGACCTTGGCGCAAACGTATTTCTGCAAAGAAAACTTAATAGCCGTAGTGGCAGGTAAAAAAGTGTAATGAAATTGCCGTAGCTTAAGTAAAAGAACTAATTTTGGACGGCTTTAAAAAAAACAGCATTGAAAAGAATGAACAAATATACATTATTAATATGGGCATTTATGGGGCTGGGAAGCCTTTCTGCTTCTGCCCAAATGTCGTTAGGGTATTATAAATTCAAAGACGGATCAGAATATACGGGTGAACTGAAAGGGAAACGCCCGAACGGAAAAGGAAGGACCGTATTCAAAAACGGAGATATTTACGAAGGCGAATACATAAAAGGGATGCGCCAGGGACAAGGCACATATACTTTTGCCGACGGAGAAAAATACGTTGGAGAATGGTTTGAGGACCAGCAGCATGGCAAAGGCACTTATTATTTCATGAACAACAACCGTTATGAAGGCATGTGGTATCAAGACTTTCAAGAAGGCGAGGGTACAATGTATTATTATAACGGTGATAAATACATCGGTTCGTGGCATCAAGACAAACGGAACGGGAAAGGAACATATACCTGGAACGGAGGTGCCCGTTATGAAGGTGAATGGAAAAATGACCTGAAGAACGGGACAGGAGTCATGATTTGGGAAGACGAATCGAAGTATGAAGGTGAATGGAAAAACGGCGAACGTGACGGAAAAGGCACTTTCTATTATACCAATGGAGATAAATATGTGGGTGATTGGGTACATGACGTACAGCATGGCAAAGGCACTTATTATTTCCAAAACGGAGAACGCTATGAAGGGGATTATGCCGACGGAGAACGTACCGGGGAAGGCATTTACACGTATCCGAACGGGGATAAATACGTGGGCCAATTCAAGAATGGCAAACAAGAAGGAACCGGCACATTCACCTGGCAAAACGGCGCGGTGTATGAAGGGGAATGGAAAAACAACCAACGTTCGGGACACGGGCACTATAAATGGGGCAACGGTGACGAATATGAAGGAGAATGGAAAAACAATGTAGCGGAAGGAGACGGAGTTTTGCGTATGCAGGACGGCTCGGTATATACAGGTAAATTTGCCGGAGGGAAAGAACACGGCAAAGGAACTATCGTGAACAAAGACGGTTCGCGTTTCGAAGGATTTTTCAAGCAAGGAAAAAAAGACGGCGCTTTTATCGAAACAGATGCCAATGGCAAAATAACCCGTCAAGGAACATTCCGCAACGGAAGACTGTTGGAGGAGAAAAAATAACATGTTAGACTTAGCATTTCTGACCGAGCAGGTACGAATCACAGCCAAAGAGGCTGGAACTTTTATCCGGGAAGAACGGAAAAAGTTTGACCGGAACGTTGTAGAGAAAAAACATGCCCACGATTATGTGTCATACGTTGATAAAGAATCGGAATGCCGCATCGTTACACGCCTGAAAGAGTTGCTTCCAGAAGCGGGCTTTATTACTGAAGAGGAAAGTATAGCCCGCAACGAGAAAGCGGACTATTGCTGGATAGTAGACCCGCTGGACGGAACAACGAACTTTATCCATGACAATGCTCCTTATTGTGTTAGTATCGCATTACGGGGAAAAACCGGATTGTTGATAGGGGTAGTATATGAAATTACACGTGATGAATGTTTTTGGACTTATAAAGGTTCAGCCTCTTACTTGAACGGAACAGAAATACATGTTTCTTCGGTTTCGGCATTGGATGACGCTTTTATCGAATTGGGTTTTCCATATAATGCAGAAGCATACAGACCCATGGCGGTTCATTTGGTAAACACATTATACGGCAATGTGGGCGGATTGCGGTTAATGGGGGCTGCAGCTGTAGAATTATGCTATGTAGCCGCAGGCCGTTTCGAAGCCCGCATTGAAGCTTTTTTAGGACCGTGGGATATCGCTGCAGGAACACTTATTCTGGAAAATGCAGGAGGCAAAGTCTCTGATTTCAAAGGAGGCAATTCTTTTTATTCGGGAGCACAAGTATTGGCTTCGAATGGGAAATTACACGCTGATTTGCTGGATATTATTGGCAAGTTGTAAAATACTTCTGTTTTAATTTATTTTTCTCCAAATATTTTCATATATTTGTGTGACCAAAAAAAGGAAAGACATGAATATACCGGAAATATTGGATTTCTTGAAACGTTTGGCTGCCAATAACAACCGCCCTTGGTTTCAAGAACATAAAACGGAATATCAGCACGTGCAGCAAAACTTTGAGGAGCTATTGTCTGCTGTAATAGCACGCATTGCGGTGTTTGACGATAGTGTGTCTCATGTCCAGCCAACGGACTGCACGTATAGGATTTACCGTGACATCCGGTTTTCTTCTGATAAATCTCCTTATAAGACTCACATCGGCGGATACATAAATGCCAAAGGGAAAAAATCGAATCATTGTGGCTATTACATTCACTTAGAGCCGGATAACTGCATGCTGGCAGGAGGAAGTTGGTGTATGCCATCAGATATGTTGAAGGCTGTCCGGCAATCGGTCTATGATAATATAGACGAATTTCGTGCCATTGTAGAAGATCCGGCTTTCAAAGCATATTTCCCTATAATAGGAGAGGAGCATCTGAAAACAATGCCCAAAGGATTTCCGAAAGACTTTCCTTATCCACAATATATCCAATGTAAAGATTATATCGTTTCCTGCCGGATTCCGGACACATTTTTTGATAATCCGCAATTTTTGGATAGAATAGCAGATGTATTCAAGCAATTGAAACGTTTTGCCGACTTTACGAATTTTACAATAGACGATTTTGAATAACTCAATTATAAACCTTTTAAATTATACGATTATGGTTGTCGATAAACTGGAAAATCTTGAAAAATACGCATCGCTGAATCCGCTTTTTGCAGATGCGATCGCTTTTCTGAAAGCAACCAATTTGGATACGCACGAACTGGGGAAGTTGACACTGAAAGAAAATGAATTGACTGTTAATTTTGCCCAAGCACGTCCAAAAAGCAAAGAAGAAGCCAAACTGGAAACACATAATAACTTTATTGATATCCAGCTTCCGCTGTCAGGAGTAGAATTAATGGGCTATACTCCACGCGCAGACTTGCCAGAAGCAGAATATAATGCAGAAAAAGACATAACGTTCTATGAAGGGCTGGCACAAGATTATCTAACGATTAAACCCGGAATGTTCGCCATCTTTTTCCCCGAAGACGGACATGCTCCCGGTATAACGCCCGACGGAGTGAAAAAAGTAATAGTAAAAGTACGAATATATTAAATAAATGCTAATGCTATGGACGAAGTATTGAACATCATCAAAAACGACCCTTGGCTTGAGCCTTACAAAGACGCGATAACAGGCAGACACCAACATGCTATCGACAAAGAAAAGGAACTCATAGGGAAAAAAACATTATCTGATTTTGCAACAGGACATTTGTATTTTGGCTTGCACCGTACGGAAAAAGGATGGACATTCCGTGAATGGGCGCCCAATGCCACTGCCATTTACCTGATAGGTGATTTCAACGAATGGAAAGAATCGCCTAAATTTAAACTGAAAAAAGTAAAGAACAGCGGAAATTGGGAAATCAACCTTCCTGAAAAAGCCATGAAACATGGTGACTTATACAAACTGAAAGTGTATTGGGAAGGCGGATGTGGTGAACGTATTCCGGCATGGGCTACCCGTGTAGTTCAAGACGACAATACCAAAATATTCAGTGCACAAGTTTGGAATCCCGCAAAACCGTATAAGTTCAAGAAGAAGACTTTTACTCCCAATGTAGGTCCTTTGATGATTTATGAATGCCATGTCGGTATGGCTCAGGATGCAGAGAAAGTGGGAACATACAATGAATTCCGCGAAAACATTCTTCCACGTGTAGCGAAAGACGGTTATAACTGCATTCAGATTATGGCTATTCAGGAACATCCTTACTACGGAAGTTTTGGCTATCACGTATCCAGTTTCTTTGCACCGTCTTCTCGTTTCGGTACGCCTGACGAATTGAAGCAGTTGATTGATACAGCACACCAAATGGGAATTGCCGTTATCATGGATATTGTTCATTCGCATGCAGTAAAAAATGAAGTGGAAGGATTGGGCAACTTTGCAGGAGACCCTTGCCAATATTTCTATCAAGGTGACCGCCGCGAACACCCTGCATGGGATTCGCTTTGCTTTGATTACGGGAAAAATGAAGTGCTTCATTTCTTGCTATCTAACTGTAAATATTGGTTGGAAGAATTCCATTTCGACGGTTTCCGTTTCGATGGCGTGACTTCAATGCTTTATTACAGTCATGGATTAGGTGAAGCTTTCTGCAGTTATGAAGATTATTTTAACGGGCATCAAGACGACAATGCTATTTGCTACTTGACTTTGGCAAATAAACTGATTCACCAAGTCAACCCGCGTGCCATTACCATTGCCGAAGAAGTTTCGGGCATGCCAGGACTGGCTGCTCCATTTGAAGACGGAGGATATGGCTTTGATTACCGTATGGCAATGAATATTCCGGATTATTGGATCAAGATTATCAAAGAACGCAAAGATGAAGACTGGAAACCGTCCAGCTTGTTCTGGGAAGTAACCAACCGGAGAAAAGATGAAAAGACCATTTCGTATTGCGAAAGCCATGACCAAGCATTGGTAGGTGACAAAACAATCATCTTCCGCCTGATTGATGCAGATATGTACTGGCATTTCCGCAAAGGTGATGAAAACGGTGTTGCAGAACGAGGCATAGCGTTGCATAAAATGATTCGTTTGCTGACCGCTTCTACTATCAACGGAGGTTATTTGAACTTTATGGGTAACGAGTTCGGTCATCCCGAATGGATTGATTTCCCACGCGAAGGCAACGGTTGGTCATACAAATATGCCCGCCGCCAATGGCATTTGGTAGATGATCCTTCTTTGTGTTACCAGTATTTAGGAGACTTCGATTCTGCTATGGTACATTTGATAGAAAGTGTCAAGAACATCCAAAAAACCGATGTGATAGAAGTTTGGCATAATGACGGTGATCAAGTTTTGGCATATCGCCGGAAGGATTTGGTATTTGTATTCAACTTTAACCCGACACGTTCGTTTACCGATTACGGATTCTTGGTTCCGCGTGGAGAATATCATGTCGTATTGAATACAGACAGTAAAGCATTTGGCGGATTCGGATTCTCAGATGATTCAATTCCTCACTTTACTTGTGCCGATCCGTTGTATGCAAAAGATAAAAAAGAATGGCTCAAACTCTACATTCCGGCACGTTCGGCTGTAGTGTTGAAACGCCAGAAATAGTCCTTGGATGAGGATGTGTCATAATGGAAATTTACTATCAAAAAGTAATGTCATTCTTCACTACGTTCAGGATGACAAAATGAAAGCTAATTTCTATTTTGACACAGCCTCTAACTAAAAAACACCAGTCAAACCAATATGAGTGAATACATCCATACTACTTATAAGAAAGCCGCTCGCATACAAACCGTTGTGTGCGGCTTTCTTTTTGCTCTTTTCAGCTTTGTTTATTTATATGTTTTTCAACGTGATGTTTTAGAAGCATTGCATTTTTCATTAGCACACGGGAAAACACATTTTGCCCCTTTGGCTAGTGCTATCATTATCACCTTTATTTTAATTTTGCTTCGATGGGGTGTCAATTGCTTATTAGGATTAAAAGGCAATGTACGCGCATTTTCCTATTTGCCTTCATGCCTTATTTTAGGAGTGTTGACAGATATAGGGAAAAACATTTATACAGAAGATTATCATACGCCTTGGGGCTGGTTACTTCCTATCATTCTGCTGATTTACAGCCTGCTGGTATTTTGGCTACGCCGATTATTGAGAAACCGATTGAACAAAGAAAGCAACCCTGTTTCGTTGATGAATTACAATTTGCTCATCCTTATCCTGCTTTGCCTGATGACGGTTCTGATAGGAAATACAAACCGCAAGTTCCATCACGAACTGGAAGCTGAACGCTATCTGCGTGAACATCGATATACAGAAGTACTGAAAGTAGGAGAGAAGTCTTTGGAAGCAACACGAACCTTGACTGTACTTCGTTCTATAGCTATGTCACGTGCCGGACTGTTAGGAGAAAAACTTTTTGCTTATCCGCAATATTATCGTTCAGACGGACTCTTTTTTGCCAACGATTCTATGCAAACATTACGCTATACCAACGATTCCATTTATTATCTGCTCGGAGTCCGTCCGTATACAGGAGAAGACCGGATGAAATTTTTACGCAACATCTGTTATAGAGGCACAGGCAAATATACAGCATTGGATTACTATTTATCCGCATTATTACTTGAAAAACAAATAGATGCATTCGGAAAGGCTTTAACGGATTTTTATGAAACAGAAGATACATTATCCCGCTATTATAAGGAAGCCCTCTTAATGTACCGTGAATCTCATCCGGATTGCCCCTTCCTTATAACTGACAGCATTCTAATAAAACGATATGATGAATACCATGAACGGAAAACCGATTTTGCTTCCTCTGTTATGGAACGGAACGGAATGCGAAGGGAATTCGGCGATACTTATTGGTGGTATTTCGATTATCAAGAATAAAAAAACAGCTTTCTTATAGGCTATCAGTACCTTTTTTACTAATTTTGCAGACCAAATTTCTTATATATTTATCGAAACAGTTAGGGATAAACCAATTAGGAAACAACAAATAAATAGATAAATTTTATGGCAAAAGAACTTAAAGAACTGACCAAAAGAAGTGAGAATTACTCACAATGGTATAACGACTTGGTTGTAAAAGCCGATTTAGCAGAACAGTCGCCTGTGCGCGGTTGTATGGTAATCAAACCCTATGGATATGCAATCTGGGAAAAGATGCAACATCAGTTGGACACGATGTTCAAGGAAACGGGACACGTCAACGCTTACTTTCCCTTGCTGATTCCAAAGTCTTACTTCAGCCGTGAAGCGGAACACGTAGAAGGTTTCGCGAAGGAATGCGCGGTGGTTACTCACTACCGTTTGAAAAATGCAGAAGACGGTTCAGGTGTCATCGTTGACCCTGCTGCTAAGCTGGAAGAAGAACTGATTATCCGACCCACTTCGGAAACCATCATTTGGAGCACGTATAAGAACTGGATTAACTCATACCGAGACCTGCCTATCTTGTGTAACCAGTGGGCAAACGTAATGCGTTGGGAAATGCGTACCCGCCTCTTCTTGCGCACGGCTGAATTCTTGTGGCAAGAAGGACATACAGCACATGCTACTCGTGAAGAAGCTGAAGCTGAAGCACAAAAAATGCTTCACGTATATGGCGATTTTGCAGAAAAATATATGGCAGTGCCCGTCATCAAGGGTGTGAAAAGTGCCAACGAACGTTTTGCGGGAGCATTGGATACCTATACCATTGAAGGCTTGATGCAGGACGGCAAGGCATTGCAATGCGGTACGTCTCACTTCTTGGGGCAGAACTTTGCAAAGGCATTCAACGTACAGTTTGTCGACAAAAACAATAAACTCGATTATGTATGGGCTACTTCATGGGGCGTATCTACCCGTCTGATGGGTGCACTGATTATGACCCATTCGGATGACAATGGTTTAGTTTTGCCACCGCATTTAGCTCCGATTCAGGTAGTTATCGTGCCTATCTATAAAAATGACGAACAATTGAAGCAGATTGACGCGAAAGTGGAAGGTATCGTTGCAAAACTGCGTAGCATGGGCATCTCTGTGAAGTATGACAATGCCGACAACAAACGTCCGGGATTCAAATTCGCTGATTATGAGTTGAAAGGCGTTCCCGTGCGTCTGGCTATGGGAGGCAGAGACCTCGAAAACAACACTATCGAGCTGATGCGCCGCGATACGTTGGAGAAAGAGACCCGTTCATGTGACGGTATCGAAGAATATGTAAAGAATTTGTTGGAAGAAATCCAAGCAAATATCTATCAAAAAGCATTGAAGTATCGCAACGAGCACATTGTCAAGGTGGACACTTACGACCAGTTCAAGGAACAAATCGAAAAGGGCGGCTTTATCTTGGCTCACTGGGACGGCACGACCGAAACCGAAGAGCGTATCAAAGAAGAAACTAAAGCGACTATCCGCTGTATTCCGTTTGAGGCAGACGAAGAAAGCCTCACTCCGGGTGTGGATATGTTGACAGGCAAACCTTCTGCTCGCCGTGTATTATTTGCGCGTGCGTATTAAAAAACATGAGGATTGCCTCAAAATAAAAATCATCTTTCATTTTGTCATTCTAAACAAGGTGAATGAGCTCGAAACATCAGTTGATGCACACGAGAATTTTCGCTTTGCTTAGGATGACATTATTTTTTTAAACATATTTGCTTCGTTGATTAACGAAGCCGCATGCATTGGTTGATGAAGCCGTATGTGTCGGCTGATGAAGCAGTATGTGTTAGCCGATGAAGCCGCATTCGTTCGCAAATTCGTTCACAAAGAAAGTTCGAAACGTATTTTTCCTTCGAAAACTTTCCCATATCACGGCTTTTCATTATCTTTGCACCGAATATTTTTCGTAGAACATGAAAATTAAGGAAATTCTGAATGCCCTTGAGATGTTCGCGCCTCTGCCCTTGCAAGACGGATTCGACAATGCCGGCCTGCAAGTAGGATTGACAGACGCGGAAGCTACAGGGGCTTTGTTGTGTCTGGACGTAACCGAAGCCGTGGTGGACGAAGCGATAACATTGGGGTACAACCTGATTATCTCGCATCATCCGCTTGTCTTTAAAGGATTTAAGTCGGTCACAGGAAAAGACTATGTAGAACGGTGTGTCATCAAAGCCATCAAAAATGACATTGTGGTCTACTCGATGCATACCAACTTGGATAATGCTCCGCAAGGCGTCAATTTCAAGATAGCCGAGAAGATAGGACTGAAACAAGTGCACATCTTGGAACCCAAAGAGAATGCATTGTTAAAATTGGCAGTATTTGTGCCTCAGAAGCAAGCGGATGAAGTACGTAATGCGTTATTTAAAGCAGGTTGCGGATGTATCGGCGATTACGACTCGTGCAGTTATAATATAGAAGGGAAGGGGACTTTCCGTGCAGGCGAAGGCACGCATCCTTTCTGCGGCAAAATAGGCGAATTGCATCAAGAAGAGGAAGTGCGGATAGAAACCATTCTTCCTGCCTATCGCAAACGGGAGGCGGAAAGGGCGCTACTGGCATCTCATCCATACGAGGAACCTGCATACGACTTTTATCCGGTGCAAAATGTATGGACACAAGCAGGAGCGGGAGTAATAGGCGAATTGGAAGAGCCTGAAACCGAAAGCGACTTCTTGCGGCGCATCAAACAGACTTTCGAAGTAGGCTGTGTGAAGCATTCGCGCATGACGGGCAGACTGATTCAGAAGGTTGCTTTGTGCGGAGGGGCAGGGGCTTTTCTATTGCCCCGTGCTGTATCGGAACATGCTGATGTGTTCATCACAGGCGAGGTGAAATACCACGACTATTTTTATTACGAAAACAGTGTTTTAATAGCAGAAATCGGTCATTATGAGAGCGAGCAGTACACCAAGGAACTGATTTATTCTTTGCTGGAAAAGATGTTTCCGGCATTGGAACTCCGCATGACCCGAATCAATACAAATCCGATTAAATATTTATAATTATGGCAAGAGAAGCAAAAAAAGATCCCAGCGAACTGAGCGTAGAAGAAAAATTGAAAGCGTTGTACCAATTGCAGACCATGTTGTCTGAAATTGATAAAATCAAGACTCTAAGAGGCGAGCTTCCTTTGGAAGTGCAAGACTTGGAAGACGAAGTGACCGGATTGAGTACCCGTATTGAGAAAATCAAAGGTGAAATAGAAGAACTGAAATCAAACGTGACAACTAAACGTATCGAAATCGAATCAGCTAAAGCTTCCGTCGATAAGTATAAAGCACAACAAGATAATGTACGCAACAATCGTGAATATGACGTGTTGACTAAAGAAATTGAATTTCAGACATTGGAAATTGAATTGTGCGAAAAGCGTATCAGAGAATATACCGCTTCTATCGCTTCCAAACAACAGGAAATAGAGCAGAATACCGAAAAACTGGAAGAGAGAAAGAAGGATTTGGAAACCAAGAAAAATGAATTGGACGAAATTATCTCGGAAACTAAACAAGAAGAGGAGAAGTTAAGAGATAAGGCAAAAACGTTGGAAGCGACTATTGAACCTCGTTTGCTCCAGGCCTTCAAACGTATTCGCAAGAATTCGCGTAACGGTTTGGGAATTACCTACGTACAGCGTGATGCATGCGGCGGTTGCTTCAATAAGATTCCGCCTCAGAGACAATTGGATATCCGCATGAGAAAGAAAATCATCGTGTGTGAATATTGCGGTCGCATCATGATTGACCCGGAATTGGCAGGAGTGGCTCAAGAAAATAAATTGGAAGCAAAGAAGAAGTAAATTTTATAGCACACAGGTAACACGAGGCTGTCTCAAAATGAAAATTAGCATCCATTTTGAGACAGCTTCATTGTTATAGTTCTACATAATCAGGAATTCCAGGTAAGAAACGGTAGGAATGCGTGATATAATCAATGTGGCAACAATAGTGATTGATGCCGTTCGTCACAATCAAATAATCGACTTTCAATACCATATTATACCGTGTAATCTGGTCGAATACAGCTTGCGTAATTTCTACATTCGGCGCTTTATATTCCACTATCATTTTGGCGCTCAGGTCACGGTTGTACAGAACCGTATCACAGCGTTTTTTTGTCCCGTTCAAATTAAGTTGCACTTCATTTGCCAATAATCCTTGAGGGTATCCTTTGTGCTCTACTAACAAATGAGTGAAATGCTGCCGTACCCATTCTTCGGGAGTTAAGGCAACATACTTTTTACGAAGCACATCGAAGATGAATTTTTTCCCTTCTCTATTAGATATTTTAAACGGATAAGGAGGTAGGTTTAAAGCCAACATTTCGTACTTTTGCATCATAAAGAAATCGTTTTTATTACGCAAAAATACAAAAAAGATAACGAAAAGGAAAGGCTTTAGTTATGGCAAAAGAGACTACATACGAAGAAATCGCCCGAAACTTGAAAAATAAAATATATGCTCCTGTCTATTTCCTGATGGGAGAAGAAGATTATTATATCGACCGCATCGCAGATTACATTTTAGAACATGTTTTGACCGAGACTGAAAAGGAATTCAATCAAACCGTCCTATATGGCTCTGATACTGATATTGCCACAGTCATTAACGCGGCAAAACGCTATCCAATGATGTCTAAATATCAAGTGTTAGTCGTTAAGGAAGCCCAAAATTTAAAGAATTTGGAAGAACTGTCTTATTACCTGAAGAAGCCGATGCCTTCGACTATTTTAGTGATTTGTTATAAACACGGCTCACTGGACAAACGAAAAAAGTTGACAGTTGAATTGGATAAGGCAGGCGTGCTGTTCGAATCGAAAAAGCTAAAGGATGCTCAACTTCCGGGTTTTATCACTTCGTATCTAAAACGGAAACAAGTAGAAATCGAACCGAAGGCATCTGAGATGATGGCAGAATTTGTCGGGACGGACTTGAACAGGATGGCGGGCGAATTGGAAAAATTAATTATCACGCTTCCGAAAGGACAACGGCGGATTACTCCCGAACAAATAGAGCGGAATATCGGTATCAGCAAGGACTTCAATAACTTCGAATTGCGGAATGCTTTGATTGAAAAAGATGTGTTCAAGGCAAATCAAATAGTAAAATACTTTGAAGAAAATCCGAAAAACAATCCATTGCAAGTAACGCTGGCTGTATTATTTAATTTCTTCTCCAATCTGATGTTGGCTTATTATGCACCGGAGAAAAACGAGCAAGGGATAGCTGCCCAACTCAGTTTACGCTCTCCTTGGCAAGCCCGGGACTATCAGGCTGCCATGCATCGGTATACGGGCGTAAAGGTAATGAGAATTATTGAGGCTATTCATCAGTGTGATGTCCGCTCAAAAGGCGTAGGCAATGCATCCATTTCCGATGGGGAACTGTTGCGCGAATTAGTATATCTGATACTGCATTAAAAGCCCACTAAATGCTCCAATTACCAAATAGGAAAAAGCCGCAAAGACACAAGGAATAAATAAGTATTTGCCTATGTCTTTGCGGCTCGCATTTTGTTCATTTTGTAACATTTTTTTTCTGATTCAACTTTCGGATGACCTTAGCCGGATTGCCTACAGCCAAGGAGTCGTCCGGGATATCGTTGACCACAACAGCACCGGCACCTATCACACATCGGTCTCCGATTGTCACTCCCGGACAGATAGTAACGTGCCCGCCAATCCAGCATCGCTCTCCGATAGTAACAGGCAAGCAGTTTTCCCATACGGCACGCTCATCCGCATCCAACGGATGCTGGGCAGTATAGATATGTACTCCCGGAGCAATCAAAGTCTTTTTCCCAATCGTAACTTTTGCTCCATCGAGAATTACGGCACCGAAGTTGATAAACACTCCTTCGGCAGCATAGATGCCTTCTCCATAATCGCAATAGAAGGGAGGCTCTACATAGAAATCAGCAGCCGAATTAGGGAACAGGGAACGTAATACCTCCGGCATTTTCTCCGTATGATATTCCGTCACATTCAGCCGGTGAAGTTTCTTTTTCACTTCATCGCGATACGCATACATAGCCGGAGTATGCGCATTATAAGGCAGACCGGAGCGCATCCGCTGCAATTCCAAATCTAAATCTGTTGTATCCATCTTTTCTGATTTTAAAGTGTATGTGTTTTTTCTGTGTAAGGAATGTATTGATGCAAATTTAAACATTTTCACGAGAATCGAAAAATCGGATGCTTCTGAATTTCTGTCCGCAAATTCTCAAATCTCGCAAAACGGTACAATTTATTTTTATTGCGGGTAGAATACTTTACATTTCGATATATACATTTCTATATTTTTAATGTAAATACAAGCGTTTACATTTGTATTTGTACATTGCAAAATAACACTATATTCAAACCCTGAAAGCGATTACAAAAGTAAACCATAGTTATTACATTTGTATTGTTTACTTTTATAAATGTAGATGCAAATATATCCAACCTATTCAGAAACAGAATAATACGCTAAAACCCAAGGAACTATCTGTTATTATTCAAAATATGGTTTAAAGCAACGATACCTAAGCGTATACATTTCGATATTATAGGATTGTAAACACCTACACATCAATTATATTTAACTATTAATCAATCATTTATACTTATATATTAAAGTTTAATCGAATTCAAATTAACTTGGTTTACATCTGTATATCTTTAAAATGATTACAAATGTATTCACCTTATATACAAACGTGCAATATATTTTTCTACATGTATATTTGCAAATGAAAATAAAAGGCATTACATTTGTACTCATTAAGTTTATATGTATATTTGAACAATGAAAGACCGGATTTTACAGCTTATGCAGGAAGAAGCATTGACTAATGCCGAGTTTGCAAAAAAAATAGGCATTTCAGCTTCTGCTTTATCTCATATAACAACAGGACGGAATGAAATTAGCTTAAGAGTTGCTCTGCTAATTCATAAAGCATACCCTTCTATCAACCTGGACTGGCTACTTTATGGCGAAGGCGAAATGAGGAAGGCTGATACTCCCGAGACAACGGTTTCTTCATTCTCTGGAAGCAATGAGAATCCAGAAATTGCGGACGGGACTACGGTTCGTTTCGATTTTCGCAAGGAAAATGCCTCTTCTTTACCTAATAATACATCAAAAGATGTTGTCCGAGAAGAGGTTAAGTATATCGAAAAGCCTCAACCGAAAATCGTTGAAATACGTATTTTCTTTGATAACGGCACCTTTCAGGTGTTCCGCCCTGAAAAATCGTGACGGTAAACCATTCCGTCTGTTCGCAAAACTCTGAAACCTTTGTATATGAATTGAGGTAAATTCGTTATCTTTGCCCGAAATAACGAATTTACCTCAATTTATTTATGAAGAAATACATTCTTGATTTGACAGTGACAGAAAACATACGTTTGCATGCAAACTATGTATTGCTGAAATTGACACAAGCCGCCCCGTTACCTGAAATGCTTCCGGGACAGTTTGCCGAAATTCGGGTAGACGGTTCGAACACGACATTCTTGCGTCGCCCTATCTCTATTAATTATGTAGACCGCAAAAAGAACGAAGTGTGGTTCTTGATTCAGTTGGTAGGTGACGGAACCCGAAAGTTAGCTACAGTCCAACCAGGTGATACCGTAAACATTGTAATGCCTTTAGGAAACGGATTTTCAGTACCGAAAAATCCTCAAACGAAAGTCTTGCTTATCGGTGGAGGTGTAGGCACAGCTCCGCTCTTGTATTTAGGCGAAACCTTGCTGAAAAAGGGCTGTAAACCGACATTCTTGTTGGGAGCACGTTCGAAAAACGATTTACTGCAATTAGATTTGTTTAAGGCATTGGGCGACGTATATACTACAACCGAAGACGGAAGTTACGGCGAAAAAGGATATGTGACGATGCACAGCGTATTAAAAGAAAACAAATTCGACTTAATTTGCACTTGCGGCCCGAAACCGATGATGATAGCGGTTGCCAAGTATGCCGCAGCAAACGGTATCGAATGTGAGGCTTCATTGGAAAATACGATGGCTTGCGGTGTAGGTGCTTGCCTGTGTTGTGTGGAAAACACCAAGGAAGGTCATGTGTGTGTATGTAAAGAAGGTCCGGTATTTAATATAAAGAAATTATTATGGCAGATTTAAGCGTAAACATTGGCAAATTAGCCTTGTCGAATCCGGTAATGACTGCGTCAGGCACATTCGGTTACGGACTCGAATTTCAGGATTTTGTAGATTTGGAGAAAATCGGAGGCATCATCGTAAAAGGTACGACGTTGCATCACCGCGAAGGGAATCCCTATCCGCGTATGGCGGAGACTCCGATGGGAATGCTGAATGCGGTAGGTTTGCAAAACAAGGGAGTGCATTATTTTGTAGAACACATCTATCCGCAGATTAAGGATATCCGCACCAATATGATTGTAAACGTGTCGGGGTCGCAGATAGAAGATTATGCTGAAACGGCAAGCATCATCGACGGGCTGGATTGTATTCCTGCCATTGAATTGAACATCTCATGCCCGAACGTAAAGCAGGGCGGAATGGCTTTCGGCGTAACGGCTCACGGGGCTGCAGAGGTTGTATCTGCTGTACGGAAAGTTTACCATAAGACTTTAATCGTAAAACTATCGCCCAACGTGACCGACATTACCGAAATTGCCCGTGCGGTAGAAAGTGCAGGAGCTGATAGCGTGTCGCTTATCAATACCTTATTAGGTATGGCAATTGATGCCGAAAAACGCAAGCCGATATTGTCTACCGTCACCGGAGGAATGAGCGGAGCTGCAGTAAAGCCCATTGCCTTACGTATGGTATGGCAAGTTGCCAAAGCGGTGAAGATTCCGGTAATCGGATTGGGAGGAATCATGAACGCACGAGATGCGATAGAGTTCCTGTTAGCGGGAGCATCAGCCGTACAGATAGGCACCGCTAATTTCATTGACCCTGCAATAACAGTAAAAGTTGCAGAAGGTATTAACGAGTACCTTGACCGTCACGGTTTCACTTCGGTAAAAGATATTATCGGCGCATTGGAAGTAAATTAATTGAACACAAAGACACGGAGGCACAGAGCTTTTTTCTTATGACATATATTCATTGTTTGCTATCTTTAATGGGATATGGCAAATGTAGTAGAAAAATAGAAACTCTACACCTCCGCGTCTCTGTGTTCAATTATCTTACTCGATGGGTTACTTCAGCAAGTCGGGACGTAAACGCTTGGTCCGTTCCACCGATTGCTGAAACTCCCATTCACGTATTTTCGCCTCATGACCCGAAAGCAAAATGTCGGGCACTTTCCATCCCTTGTAATCTGCAGGACGTGTATATACAGGAGGAGCCAGTAAATTATCTTGAAAAGAATCTGATAGTGCTGATTGTTCATCGGAAATGACTCCAGGTATTACACGCACCACGGCATCCGCTATGACAGCAGCAGCCAGTTCGCCTCCCGTCAGTACATAATCGCCAATGCTGATTTCCTTCGTGATGAAATGTTCGCGGATGCGGTAGTCGATGCCTTTGAAATGCCCGCACAAGATAATCAGGTTTTGGGTCATCGACAACGTGTTCGCCATCTTTTGGTCAAATTGTTCTCCGTCGGGACTCGTGAAGATGACTTCATCGTAATCGCGTTCAGCTTTTAGTGCCGAGATGCAACGGTCTATCGGTTCAATCTTCATCACCATTCCCGCACATCCTCCGAACGGATAATCATCCACTTTCCGATAGCGGTCGAACGTATAGTCTCGCAGGTTGTGTATGTGAAATTCAGCAATGCCTTTCTTCTGTGCCCTGCTCATAATGGAACAATTGAAAAATCCCTCCAGCATTTCGGGCAAAACGGTAATAATGTCTATTCGCATAGGTACTCAAAAAAATTATTGTTTATTTCCGCCTTTTTTCTGTGGACGCCGGTTATTAAATGAACGCTTCTTCCAGCCTCTTTTACCTCTGCCACTTTTGTTACGGTTGTTTTCATGTGGAGCATATACCGGTGCTTCACCTACTTCAGGCGGTAAAGGTAACTTGTAGATTTCTTTTCCCAAGAAATTTTCTATTTGTTTGAAACGGGTCTGTTCGGTTTCGCTAACAAATGTAATGGCACATCCATCGTTATTAGCGCGGGCAGTACGACCAATACGATGTACATAATCTTCGTTGTCATGCGGCACATCGTAGTTAATGACCAAACGGATGTCATCAATGTCAATGCCTCGTGCCACGATGTCAGTAGCCACCAGCATACTGATGCGTCCATTGCGGAACTCGTGCATTATCTCATCACGCTGGCTTTGGTCTAAATCAGAGTGCATTTCTCCTACATTAAGATTGAGCCGTTTCAATGCCTTTGCTACTTCCTTTACTTTTAGTTTCGAAGAAGCAAAAATAATGACCCGTTCCGGCTTTTGCTCTTTGAACAGGCTTTGAATGATGTTTAACTTCTGTCCTTCATAGCACACGTATGCCGCTTGGATGATTTTATCGGCAGGCTTTGACACGGCAATCTTCACTTCCGCCGGGTCGTTCAGGATGGTCTTTGCCAGCTGTTGTATCTTTGCCGGCATTGTGGCGGAGAACATAATGGTCTGACGTTCCTTAGGCAGGTATTTCACGATTTGCATGATGTCGTCCGAAAATCCCATATCCAACATCCGGTCGGCTTCATCGAGGATAAAGAAAGAGACTTTCGACAAATCAACGTACCCCAAGCTTAAATGGCTGATGAGACGACCAGGGGTTGCAATAACGACATCAGCCCCTAAAGTCAATCCTTTCTTCTCTTGTTCGAAACGTATTCCATCATTCCCCCCGTAAATGGCTACGCTTGATACTGGCATGAAGTAGGAAAAACCTTCCATCTGCTGGTCTATTTGTTGTGCCAATTCGCGGGTAGGTGCCATAATGACGCAATTAATAGCGTCGGCGGGATATCCTCCTTTGCTTAATTGGTTGATGACGGGAAGCAAATAAGCGGCGGTTTTTCCAGTGCCGGTTTGTGCCACGCCTATCAGGTCTCTTCCTTCCAATATGACGGGTATAGTTTGCTCTTGCACTGGTGTGCATTCTTTAAAGTTCATTGCGTCGAGCGCATCCAAGACGCTATCTTCCAAATTCAGTTCAGTAAACTTCATATATTATATAGGGTATTTATTGAACACAGAGACACAAAGGCACAGAGAAAAAATAAAGCATATTCTCTACTGTTGTTTAAATAAAAACTCTGTGTCTCAGTGTCTCTGTGTTCCATACAATAAATTAGCTATCATCATTAACGGTTCGCCCGCTCGTCAAGGTACGAGTCTTTGAATCCCAAGAAATACAATACGCCGTCCAGTCCGATGGTGTTAATGGACTGACGGGCGTTGGCTTTCACCTTTGGTTTGGCATGAAAGGCGATGCCCAATCCGGCTACGGATAACATCGGCAAATCATTGGCTCCGTCACCGACGGCAATGGTCTGCGCAATATCCACATTTTCTACTTGAGCTATTAGTTGCAATAATTCTGCTTTCCGCCGTCCGTCTACAATATCTCCTAAGTAGCGTCCGGTTAATTTGCCGTCTACGATTTCCAAGTTGTTGGCATACACATAGTCGATACCGAATTTCTCTTTCAAGTAATTGCCGAAGTAAGTGAATCCCCCCGAAAGAATGGCGATTTTATAACCGTATTTCTTCAGCACATACATCAGCCGTTCCACTCCTTCGGTGATGGGCAGGTGTTCGGCTATGTCCTTCATCACGCTTTCATCCAATCCCTTGAGCAGTGCCACCCGTTCGGTAAAGCTCTCTCGAAAATCGATTTCTCCGCGCATTGCCCGCTCGGTGATGGCACGTACTTGTTCTCCTACTCCTGCACGCTCCGCCAGTTCATCTATCACTTCGGTTTTAATGAGCGTGGAGTCCATATCGAAACAAATCAAACGGCGCATCCGCCGGTACATCGTATCTTTTTGGAATGAGAAATCCATTTCCAAGCGGTTGCTCAGCTTCATTAGTTCGCGCTGCAATTCTTCGGTATCGTGAGGAGTGCCGCGCACGGAGAATTCGATACAGGCACGTACCCTTGCCTTTTGCTCGTCTAATGGGATACGTCCTGTCAGGCGCCGGATGGCATCGATGTTCAGCCCTTGGTCGGCAAGCAACTGAGTGGCTCCTGCTATCTGTTGGGCGGTCAGCTTACGTCCTAACAATGTCAGGATGTAGCGGTTCTTGCCCTGCATGTTCACCCATTCTTCGTATTCTTCCGCAGAAATGGGATAAAAACGGATGTTGATACCTAATTCTGAAGCCTTGAACAACAAGTCTTTCATTACGTTACCCGAATCTTTTTCGTTACATTTAAAAAGGATGCCTAATGAAAGGGTGCTATGGATGTCTGCCTGCCCGATATCCATGATGTCGACTTCGTATCGCGACAATATTTCAGTAATGGAAGCGGTTAGTCCCGGACGGTCCAGTCCGCTGATTCGTATCAAAATGAGTTCGGTATTTGTTTTTTCCATACGGTATGGTTCAAATGCTGTTAGTCTTCTTGTCTACAAAGATACAGATTATTTTGATAAGAAAGGCACTTGCTGAAAAGAATTGCAATTTTAGCGGAAATTATACTCTTCTATGATAATGTATTTATGCGTAAAACCTTGAATATATTGAAAAGAAGCGATATAATTAAACTTGATATAACTCAAGATTTATGCTGAAAAACATATTTTTCATTCTTTTTAGATACAACCTATGCATGAAACGCCTATCTTTGCAGCGATTTCAATAATAAATGAAAGTTGTGGCATAGTTGTTGCAGTTTTCATTCAAACAATAGTTCGGGTAGAAATCACTGTAGAACGACAGTCCCGAATAGTATTAACTAAAATCAAATTACATGATTAAAAATGTAAAATGGTTTTTTGTTGTATTAGTATTCAGTTCCGTGATTTCTCTTGCGTTTAGCAAAGAGAATGTTCATGCAGAGAAGCTACAGGAAGGTGACAAGATTCCTGCATTGGTTCTTTGCGACACCGTGCAGCTGCTCGACCTGCACTCCGCCCGTGAAGGGTATACATTGTTGAGCTTCTGGGCAAGTTACGATGCGGTGTCCAGACAAAACAATGCCGCATTGGCGCATTTGGCTGGCGAAACAAGCCAAGTGAAGATGATCTCTGTTTCCTTTGACCGCTATGCATCAGTATTTGACGCAACGGTAGAGCAGGACGGGCTTACAAACACCCGCTGCTATGTGGAGACAAACGGTTCCGATTCGGAAGCATTTCGTGCATTCGATTTGAGAAATGGTTTTTCCAATTATCTGGTAGATGCAAAAGGAATGATTGTTGCAAAAAACGTAACTCCTGCCGAATTGGCTTCTTACCTGAAAAAGTAAAGAAGATTCGATTGACTTGAATACAACAAAAAGCAAACAAAAATCCCGCACAACTTGAATTCATATCTTAGCTTGTGCGGGATTTTTTTATTCTTCAGAATCACTTTTTGCTGTTCGCAAAATTAAGGTAGTGGCACCTAAGGTAAAGACATTGCCGTCTTCTAAGCGAATCCGGTCTTTCGGTCCTAAAAGGTCATTCATGACAAATGTGCCGGTAATACTGTCGTTGTCGCGTAGCGTATAGATGATTTCACCTTGTTTGTTCCGTTTCACATTCAGTATGCAATGGCGGCGGTCCATGCTTGGATCGTTGGTTTCTATCGGAATATCGACTTCGGTTCCTTTCGAACGGCGTCCTATCAGATTGTCTCCTTCATGCAAAGGCAATACTTGTTTATAACCGAATACGTTTTCAATAGCCACCACATTACCCCAATCTTGTGTACCTTCTTTTTCATCAATTATTTCTTCTTTCCGGGTTCCTGCACTAAGTTTGGATTTCCCGATCCGGATAGAGAATTGTTTCTTACATTGGTCGCATACAAATACCAACGACTGGCCTTCTTGGTATTTGGTTTCATCAAATTGGATGTAATTGTCACATTTCGGACATCTTACTCTCTTCATATTGTTTGCTTGATTTTTATTTAGAAGTAAATACCCATGCCGAAGCAAAATCTTTCAAACTCTTTAATTCTTGTACTTTTTTATAAGCATCCGCTTTGTCGGCATACTGATATAACGAAACCCGATAACGTCCTTGAGAAATAACCGTCTGCGCTTCTGTGTAACCTTTCTTTTTCAAACTTTCCACTACACTTTCAGCATCAGTAGCATTTGTAAGACTCGCTACAATAATATGGCTTACCTTGCCGTTCTTTTTGCTTGCCGGAACAGTTTTTACAGTTTCTTTCTTTTGAGAAGCCACAGAAACCTTTGTTTCCTTTTTTGTAGCACGGGCTATTTGTTTAGTTTCAGGAAGCGTTTCTACCTTTTCTGTTTTTACAGCAACCGGCTTCAGCGTATTTACATTATTCTTGACTTGCTTCTTTTGCCCTTGTGGCTTTTCTTTCTCTTGAGCAACTTGTGAAATAGGAGAAAGCACACTGGAAGCAGCCGATTGGTTTCGGATTGCATCAAACAACCCCGCAGAACCTAATGACGCATAACTGGTTTCATCAATATAGGTGTTTTTTACCGGGACAGAAAACAAGAAAAACAATAAAATGGTAGCAGCTACAGCCACCGCGTTTTTCATCCAACGCCGATAAGAATAGGTTTGCTTATGCCGTGGCAATTGCATTACCGGTTTCTGACGACGTAACGGTTCGGTTGCCATCGCAGGTCTGAATGGCAGCTGTTGAGGTGTAAAAGCAACCAACCCATACAGCGATGGAGTGAAAAAACCATTTTCAGCCGGTTCAAATTCATACACACCGTTTATATTATAATACAACGTTCCCACTTGGTTCAAGCATACCTGACCGTCTTGATACAGTTTTCCTTTCAACTCCTCTACAACCGTTTTTATTTTGCGGGTAGCATCAGGAAAGTCCGTATTATAGGCTTGCATGTATGATTGAACCAACAACCCGTCGTTCATTACCAACTTCGGATTGAATCCTATAGAACGTACCGGCGGACAAAATTCACGTGTCTCCTTATTATATTTAGAAGAACAGTAATGGGCTATAAACCCACCCAAGCCGGGAACGATTACGCAATCGTTCTCCAAAAGCAATACTTCGATATGTTTAGCTAATTCAATCATACTGCAAATATAAGATTTTTTTCTTTTATATATTACGATTCTTGGGTATTTTGTTATACTTTTGCGGCAAGAAATGAATAAAAAATGAGAAAAGTATTATCTGTCACGCTTTTCGTATTTCTAATTGCAGCCTGTACGGGAAGTGTTGAAAAGAAAGAGGAGAAGGCTGAAGATGAAAGAAACCAACTGATTATGCAATATTTGCAAGGCATTTGGGTTGATGACAACACAGGATTACCTATGCTGAAAATCAAGAATGACAGTATCTTTCTTGCAAGCCAAGTCAACGCCCCTTTTTGTTTCAGCATTTCAGGAGATACCTTACAGGCAAAAAGTTCTGAGCAGACAACCTACCGGATTGTCAAGATAGAAGAACATGTCTTCCAATTTTATACATCTTTAGGTGATTTGGTTTCTTTGCACAAATCGGACACTGATACGATCCCTTTCGGTTATCAACCGGTAGCAAAGCCTGAAAAGAAAGTCATAGAAAAAGATTCTGTCTTCTATTTTCAAGGGAAACGTTATCGCGGATATGCTTATATCAACCCTTCAACTAAAAAAGTGTTCCGTCCTACTGTGACAGAAGAGGGGATGATAGTAGACAATGTTTATTATGACAACATCATTCATATCTGTGTGTATCAAGGCAAACAATGCCTGTATGCAAAAGACATTGAAAAAGAGATGTTTGCAGCAACAGTCCCTGACGATTTCCTGCAAATGTCCATTCTTTCCGATATGAGTTTCATGGGCGTTGATTCAGAGGGCTATCATTATCAAGCTACTATCAGCATGCCCGATGACTTGTCGTGCTACTATGTGAATTTGCTTATTGACGAAGAAGGTGTACTGACCTTTAAGTTGAAAGAATAACAGAAAGAGGAATATATAAAAAAAAGCCTCCTAAAAAGGGAGGCTTTTTTGTTGTGACCGCGACAGGATTCAAACCTGTAACCGGCTGATCCGTAGTCAGCTACTCTATTCAGTTGAGCTACGCGGCCAACATTTGTTCTTGAAGAGTGATCGCGACAGGATTCAAACCTGTAACCGGCTGATCCGTAGTCAGCTACTCTATTCAGTTGAGCTACGCGGCCAACTATTTGTTTCTAACTTGAAGAGTGACCGCGACAGGATTCAAACCTGTAACCGGCTGATCCGTAGTCAGCTACTCTATTCAGTTGAGCTACGCGGCCTTCTCTTTTCGTTTAACGGGTGCAAAGGTAAGGACTTCTTTTGATATATGCAAGTTTTTGAAGGAGTTTTTTCTGTTTTTTTATTCAATAAACCGCGAATTGAATATTTGCCAACCCAATGTCAAACCAAAGTTCCAATTGTTTCTTGGTGAACTGTAATGATTTACATACGCACTGATTGCGCCAAAAGGAAGTTTGATTACCAAAGACAATTCTCCCAAATATTCTATCCGGCTAAACAGTTTTCCATAATAAGCCTGCGATTGCTCGTCACGCAAGATTGGGAATATGGGAGCAAAGCCGTACATTTCCAACCGAGCATGAAAAACAGAGTTAAACTGGTAAATGGGCATAATCCCTATCCCGACAAACTGATTGGAACGGAAAGCTTCATTATACGTAATCTTACTATGCGCTGTCGGCGAAAATTCACCAGCCTGCATCATAGTAGCCGTATAGTTATGGCTGAAATTACGTGAAGAATAATAAGCACGGATGTAATTCCCCAATACAAATTTCGGTGACAAAGGGAAATAACGTTCCATTTCGTATGACAGTTGCAACCACGATTGTTCATATTTATATTCACCATTATAAGGGTCTATGCTGGATCCAGCCCTAAACCGTTCACGGCTGGTATAAATATTGGCTACCAAACGTTCACGCCTTCCTGCTGTTGCATATTGACGACTATCCAACGTATTTCCTTCCAATGCAACCGAACCTCCGAACACCGTATAATGGCTATGGTCGCTCCGGTCGTTATTGAAATCGATTACGTTTTTCTGAAAATATTCATCCTGCAGGTCGCCGATACCGATGCCGAACTCTGCCTTTTGACGTGTAAGAAAAGGAAGTGATACCAATAACTTAACAAACTTCTCTTTCTTCTTGCTGAATACAGGCGAATTTCCTTTTGTGAAAAGCTTTTCCTGCTTAAAATAGTCGAAAGAAGAAAGCGAACCGACCAATCTGACCGAAGTAGGAATATGGGTAGGCAAATCAATCCGACCGGAAAGTTGCAGATTGTTATATATCTGCCCTAATTGCCCGTCCAATGATACCTCTTTCGAATAGTTGTTCAAGTTCTGATAAGTGGCACCGATATAAATCTGGTTTGAGCCATTCGAACTGACGTTGCCTCCCGCACGCAAGGTTAAGTCATCTTCCAATTTCACTTTCAAATGCAAATCAAACGTATGGTCTGACGCATTATATACCGCATGCGGAATGATTTCGGATATCATATTATCCGACATCAGACGGAAATATCCGCTTCGGAAATCTTCAAAGGTAAAGATTTCATCATCCGATGAATGAAACTCTTTCCGGATATATCGCTTCTGTTGCTCATTGGCTCCTTCGATTTCTATTTTACGGAACCGGAACTCGGGCATCCGGTTCTTATAGGCTATGCGTTCCTTTTCCAATTGCCTGTAATTAGTACGCCTTGAAATACGCATCTTGATAGTATCCATTAACTGGATAGTACGGTTATAGCCGATATCATGCAATTCATCATAACGGTTAAAATCCATCAAGTTCACATCCGTATATTTAAATGTCATCAGAATACCTAACGAATCGGGCATCGAATAATCGGTTTTTTGCATAATCATGTTTTCCAGTTGTCCCATAATATCTCCTTCTTTCGGTTTGCTGGGATTCGAACTGACTACACTACCTATCATAATATCCGGATGAAAATCTTCCATCATTACATTGGTAGGGAAATTATTGTAAATACCTCCGTCATAGACCAATACAGAATCAATTTCAATGGGCTTGAACATGGCAGGAAAACTCATTGAAGCACGCACGGCGTCTCCCAAATCTCCTTTGCGGAAAATAATAGGACGTTTGTTATACACATCGGACGCTACACAACGGAACGGGATAAACAAACGGTCGAAATCATTATGACAAGAAGCCGTAGCCTGACCGAATAGCTGCAAAAAGGCAAAGTTCATCTGCAACGGGTCGACTACACTCGAAGGCAAGAACTGTGCCTTTACCTTTTGCAAAGGATTCTTTAAAGAAACCCTGACATTGACAAATTCAGGAGTAGGCGGATTTTTCTTGAAATAGTAAATGTATTGTTCTTCGATATTTCCGGTATACCAACGTTTGAAGTCATCCGACTTTATCAATTTTTCCATATCATCCGGCGAATATCCCATGGCATAAAGTGCACCCACAATAGCTCCCATGGAAGTTCCAGCTACATAATCAATCGGAATATTATTTTCTTCCAATGCCCGGATAATGCCGATATGGGTAATTCCTTTCGCGCCTCCGCCGCTCAGTACAAGCCCTACCTTTTGGGCTTTCAGTGGCGCTATGAAAACACATAGGCATAAAAGGATAGAAATGATTTTGTTCATGGGTTTGCTATCATTAATACGTGTACCCAAAGGTAAGTAAAAAAAAGATTCTTGCGGAATAAATCTGTCTTTTTTTATAGTATAAACGAAAAAAAGGACATAAAGGCACAGCGAATATTAAATTCTTGTACCTTTATGCCCTTTTTATTATAAGAGCAGACTGAATTAAATCAGTTCGATGCTTCGTTTAACAAAGTTGGTCAATGCTTCACCTTTCAGCATGCCGTTTTGCAACAGTGCCAAGTCGATGAGTTGATGAACGATTTTATTATCAGCCGCATACGCATTGATAATGCCTGTCTTTTCCTGCTTCTTTTCATCCAACTTCTTATCGATGTCTTTCAGCTCGTCTTTTTCAGCTGTCGGGATTTCTTCATCCTTCTTGCCTTCGTGGGCTTTATGCAATTCGCTTTCACGCATTTTCAAGGTAGCGATTTCGCCTTCTACCGGAACCAACTTCTCTGAACAAGCCGATTCTGCATCGTCCAATACTTGTTTGATAAGCTTATGGTCGCTATTCAATACCAAGTTGTACATATCCGGCATTTCGCCATAGAAGCTCATGCCCGGCTGGATGTTTGCCATTTCCTTCATACGGCGCATGTATTCAGACTGGGTAATGACAATCGGAGCACCTGTTTCGCCCATCGGTTGCGCTTCTACATGGAATTCGGTCTTTTGCAATTTAGGCATCTGACCATTGAATACCGTAGTCAACACTTCGCGTTTGCCTTCCGGAAGCTCTTCGCCTTTCTGCTCGTCTTTTACAATCAAGCGGTCGATTACATCGGCATCCACACGGGTGAAACGACTCTTTTCAAACTTCTGTTCCAACATGTTCACCATGGGGACATCCAATTGTCCGTCGAGCAACAATACATTGTAACCTTTATTCTTGGCTGCATCAATATAGGTATATTGTTCATCGGTATTGTTGGCGTACAGATAAATCAGATTGCCGTCCTTGTCGGTCTGATTATCTTTTATCAAGGTCTGATATTCTTCGAAAGTGTAATACTTGCCTTCCGTATCTTTGAAGAGGGCAAATTTATTTGCTTTTTCGTAGAAATCTTCTTGGGTCAGCATACCGTAATTGATGAAGATTTTCAAGTCGTCCCATTTTTCTTCAAATTCCTTGCGGTCGTTCTTGAAGATAGATTGCAAGCGGTCTGCTACCTTCTTGGTAATATACGTAGAAATCTTCTTTACATTCGAATCGCTCTGCAAGTACGAACGGGATACGTTCAACGGAATATCCGGAGAGTCGATAACACCATGCAACAAGGTCAGGAAGTCGGGCACGATGCCTTCTACAGAATCGGTCACATATACCTGGTTGCAATACAACTGAATCTTGTTCCGTTGCAATTCGATGTTGCTCTTGATTTTCGGGAAGTAAAGCACACCGGTCAGATTGAACGGATAGTCTACATTCAGGTGAATCCAAAACAAAGGTTCGTCCGACATCGGATATAAGTCACGATAGAACTTCTTGTAATCTTCGTCTTTCAGTTCGCTCGGCTTCTTGGTCCAGATAGGGCAAGTGTCGTTGATGATGTTGTATTCATCCGTATCGACCTGCTTCCCGTCTTTCCATTCCTTTTTCTTTCCGAATGCTACCGGAACGGGCAAGAAACGGCAATATTTCGTAAGCAATCCTTGGATGCGCGATTCTTCCAAGAAATCCTTGCAATCATCATCAATGTGCAGGATGATATCCGTACCCCGGTCTTCACGCTCTGCATCTTCCAACGTAAATTCAGGACTTCCGTCGCAAGTCCATTTAACGGCTTTTGCGTCTTCTTTATACGAGCGGGTCACGATTTCCACTTTCTTTGCTACCATAAAGGCGGAATAGAATCCCAAGCCGAAATGTCCGATAATGGCATTGGCGTCATTCTTATACTTTTCAAGGAAGTCGTTGGCGCCTGAGAAAGCTATCTGGTTGATGTATTTATCGATTTCTTCAGCGGTAAGTCCCAGCCCACGATCGGAAATGGTAATCGTTCCTTCTTCCTTGTTCACTTTCACTTGGATAGTCAAATCGCCCAATTCACCTTTGAAATCGCCTGTAGAAGCCAAGGTCTTCAGCTTTTGAGTGGCATCAACGGCATTGGAAACCAATTCACGAAGGAAAATCTCATGATCGCTGTACAAGAACTTTTTGATGATAGGGAATATGTTCTCTGTAGTAACCCCAATATTACCTTTCTGCATATACATATATATTTTAATGATTATCAAATTTTCATCCGGATAGCGGCAAAAAAAATGCCAGACGGGTAGCGTCTGACATTTTGTCTGTATTCTTTGCCATTTTAGCAGGATTGCGCTTTGACAATCTCCATTTTCAGGTTATTCCCGCTTTCGTCCATGCCTACATGGATAGTATCGCCTGCTTGGGGAGCTTCGTTCAAAAGAAGTTCGGCAAGCCCGTCTTCTAAGTTGTTTTGGATAGAACGCTTCAACGGACGTGCCCCGAACTGGACATCATAACCTTTCGAAGCTACGAAACGCTTGGCTTCCTCGTCAATTACCAGTTTGTATCCCAATCCTTCCATACGTTGGTACAAGCCTCTCAATTCGATTTCGATAATCTTTCGCAGAGCTTCGATATCCAACTGGTCGAAGGTGATGATTTCGTCTAAACGGTTGATGAACTCAGGTGCGAACGACTTGTTTAAAGCCTTGGTTATCACGCTACGCGAGTATTCCTTATCGTCCGTGCGGGTCTGGGCGGCAAAACCGATGCCTTTCCCGAACTCTTTCAACTGGCGTGTACCGATGTTCGAAGTCATAATGATTACGGTATTCTTAAAGTCTACCGTCCGCCCGTAGCTATCGGTCAAACGCCCTTCGTCCATTACTTGAAGCAAGAGGTTGAACACATCGGGGTGGGCTTTTTCTATTTCGTCCAGCAACACGATAGAGTAGGGCTTGCGCCGCACTTTCTCGGTCAATTGCCCGCCTTCTTCATATCCCACGTATCCGGGAGGTGCTCCGACCAAGCGGGAAACCGTAAATTTCTCCATATATTCGCTCATGTCGATACGGATTAAGGCATCTGCCGAACCGAACATTTCCTTTGCCAATTCCTTGGCTAAGTGGGTTTTACCTACACCGGTCGGACCTAAGAACATGAAAGTGCCTATGGGCTTGTTCGGGTCTTTCAAGCCGATACGGCTCCGCTGGATGGCTTTCACCAAGGTTTCTACCGCTTTGTCTTGCGCGATGACTTTCGAGAGCAAGGCGTCTTTCATGCCCCGCAATTTGCTCCCTTCCGCCTGAGCCATACGCTGGACGGGTACTCCCGACATCATGGAAACGACATCGGCTATCTGGTCTTCGTCCACTTTCTCGCGGTTCTCGCGTAAGCTTTCTTCCCATCTGCATTTCATGGCTTCCAGTTCATCTTCGAGCCTTCGTTCACGGTCGCGGAAGCTTGCCGCCAGTTCAAAGTCTTGAAGGCGTACCGCTTCGGTCTTGTGCATCCGTGCCTCGTCAATCAACTTTTCTTGTTCCTCCATTTCCTTGGGGACCGTTATATTAGTAAGGTGTACGCGCGAACCGGCTTCGTCAAGTGCGTCGATAGCTTTGTCCGGGAAATTACGGTCGGTGATGTACCGTTCGGTCAATTTGACACACGCTTCGAGGGCTTCTTCCGTATAAGTCACGTTGTGGTGCTCTTCGTACTTATCCTTGATGTTCCGCAAGATTTGCAAGGTCTCTTCGGGAGTGGTAGGCTCTACCAACACTTTCTGGAAACGGCGTTCTAACGCACCGTCCTTTTCTATGTTCTGGCGGTATTCATCGAGGGTCGTTGCTCCGATGCATTGAATTTCGCCCCGTGCCAATGCCGGCTTCAGCATGTTAGCCGCATCCATCGAGCCTGCCGCCGAACCTGCTCCTACGATGTTATGGATTTCATCGATGAAGAGAATCACGTTCGGATTCTTTTTCAATTCGTTCAGAATGGCACGGATGCGTTCTTCGAACTGGCCGCGGTATTTTGTACCCGCCACGATAGAAGTCATATCCAATGCTACCACCCGCTTATCGAACAGGATGCGCGACACTTTCTTTTCCACGATACGCAAGGCAAGTCCCTCTACGATAGCCGATTTGCCCACGCCCGGTTCGCCAATCAGAATCGGATTGTTCTTCTTGCGCCGGCTCAGGATTTGAGCCAGACGTTCGATTTCCTTTTCTCTGCCTACCACCGGATCCAGCTTGCCTTCTGCCGCCACCTGCGTCATATCCGTCCCGAACGAGTCAAGCACCGGCGTGTCATTATCCGGCTTCTGTTGTTTGGTACGGGTGGTCTGCTGAGGGTCGGGGGTATAATTCGCCCTTCCAGCTTCGGGATTGTGGCGGCGGATACCGTCATCTTCCTCGTCCTCTTCTTCTTCGCCAAAATCCAAACCGCTCTGAGGCTCGGTTTTCGGCACGAGCTTATCCCATATCTTTTGATAGGTCACTTCGTTCTCTTCAAGTATTTGAGATGCTTTATTTTGGTTTTCTTTCATAATTGCCAATAACATGTGTTCGGTATCCGTTGCCGGACTCTTCAATACACGAGCCTCTAAGATGCTCATCTTCAGGATTCGGGAAGCCTGGCTATCGAATGTGATGTCTTCGGAATACGTGTCCGACATATCCGCTTGCAGGCGCAATTCGTCTTCCAATGTCTGCTTTATCTTTTGCAAATCCACGTATAGGCTCTGCAAGATACGGACCGCTTTGCCTTCGCCTTCCCGAATCAGCCCTAAAAGCAGATGTTCCGGTTGGATGCTCTTGTTCCTTAACCGATTTGCTTCTTCCTTGCTGAATTGGATTACATCAGAAACCCGTTGTGTAAATTGATTGTTCATATTGTTTGTTTTCCTCCTCTTCGGATGTTTATTCATATTACCCTTCGCTCTTCGCTTACTAACATCTGCAAAAATGTCAGTTAAATCCTGACAAAAATGCATACGGCTGCATCGGCGAACGCAGCCTGTTGCATCAGGCTACGCATACGGCTTCATCAGCCATCGGAGCCGTATGCGTTTCTGCATGCGGCTATACACGATATGAGGTGCAAATATACATTATATTATTAATATAGCTTACACCTTTTGGTTGTATTTAACAAATTCCGTGCCACAACGGAATCTGTCCGCATCGGAGAGCCGTTTTTAAACCTCTTGTTATCAATGCTTTTTCTAAAACTTACCAAATTTGTTTTGCCAATTCAACAAAAAGTCGTACTTTAGCATGATTTTTCAAGAAAGAACGATAAGTATTAATTTTAATTTGTTTCAATGCAAGAACAAGACAGAATTATAAAAATCAACATCGAGGAGGAAATGAAAAAGTCGTACATCGATTACTCTATGTCGGTAATCGTTGCGCGTGCCCTCCCGGATGTGAGAGACGGATTCAAACCCGTTCATCGCCGTATCTTGTACGGAATGATGGAACTGGGAAATACATCAGACAAACCTTACAAAAAAGCCGCAAGAATCGTCGGCGAAGTATTGGGTAAATACCATCCGCACGGCGATTCATCCGTATACGGAGCCTTGGTGCGTATGGCGCAGGATTGGGCTATGCGATATCCGCTGGTAGACGGGCAAGGGAACTTCGGTTCGATTGACGGCGATAGCCCTGCAGCTATGCGTTATACGGAAGCCCGCCTGAAGAAGATAGGCGAGGACATGATGCAGGACTTGTATAAAGAAACGGTAGATTTCACCAACAACTTCGATGATACCTTGCAGGAACCTACGGTCATGCCAACCCGCATCCCGAACCTGTTAGTAAACGGAGCGTCTGGTATCGCGGTGGGTATGGCGACCAATATGCCGACACATAACTTAGCGGAGGTAATCGATGCGTGTGTGGCGTATATCGACAATAATGAGATTGATACGGACGGGCTGATGCAATACATCAAAGCGCCCGATTTTCCGACCGGTGGATATATATATGGTATAAGCGGTGTGCGTGAAGCCTACGAAACCGGACGCGGACGCATCGTGATGCGTGCCAAGACGGAAATCGAATCGCACCCGACTCACGACAAGATTATTGTCAACGAAATCCCGTACAACGTCAATAAGAAAGAGCTAATCGAAAAGATTGCTTCATTGGTAAATGAAAAGAAGCTGGACGGCATTTCATACATTAACGATGAAACCGACCGCGAAGGTATGCGTATCGTTATCGATGTGAAACGTGATGCCAATGCAAGTGTCGTATTGAATAAGCTGTTCAAAATGACCGAATTGCAAAGCTCGTTCAATGTCAATAACATTGCTTTGGTGCACGGACGCCCCCGCTTGCTGAACCTGAAAGACTTGATTCGCTTGTTCGTGGAACATCGCCATGAAGTGGTTATCCGCCGGACTAAATTCGACTTGCGGAAGGCAAAAGAGCGTGCCCACATCTTGGAAGGGTTGATTATCGCATCCGATAATATCGATGAGGTAATCCGTATCATCCGTGCGGCAAAGACGCCTAACGAAGCCGTAACCAACTTGATGGACCGCTTCCAACTGACTGAAGTACAGGCACGTGCAATCGTAGAAATGCGCTTGCGCCAGCTCACCGGATTGCTTCAGGAACAGCTTCACGCCGAATACGAAGAATTGATGAAGCAAATCGCTTATTACGAAGAAATCCTTTCGAACGATGAACTCTGCAAGAAAGTAATCAAGGACGAACTCATCGAAGTGAAAGAGAAATACGGAGACAAACGCCGTTCTGAAATCGTTTATGCTTCGGAAGAATTCAATCCGGAAGATTTCTATGCCGATGATGAAATGGTCATCACAATCTCTCATCTCGGTTATATCAAACGCACACCGTTGTCTGACTTCCGCACGCAACACCGTGGCGGAGTAGGGGCAAAGGGAAGCGAAACACGCGACGAGGACTTTATCGAGCACATCTATCCGGCTACGATGCACAACACCTTGTTGTTCTTTACCCAAAAAGGCAAATGTTATTGGCTAAAGGTCTATGAAATTCCGGAAGGCAATAAGACTTCGAAAGGCCGTGCTATCCAGAATCTGCTGAACATCGAAGCGGACGATAAAGTAACGGCATACCTTCGCGTGAAGAACCTGAACGATACGGAATTCATAAATAGCCATTATGTATTGTTCTGCACAAAGAACGGTGTCATCAAGAAAACCGTACTCGAACAATATTCTCGTCCGCGCCAAAACGGTGTGAACGCCATTACCATCCGTGAAGACGACCGTGTAATCGAGGTACGCATGACGAACGGCAATAACGATATAGTCATTGCTAACCGGAACGGGCGTGCTATCCGTTTCCATGAAAGTGCAGTTCGCGAAATGGGACGTACCGCAACCGGTGTACGCGGCATTACGCTGGACGAAGACGGACAAGACGAAGTAGTAGGCATGATTTGCATCAAAGACCCGCAAAAGGAAACGATTATGGTAATTTCGGAACACGGATATGGCAAACGTTCCGACATTGAAGACTATCGTAAGACAAATCGTGGAGGAAAAGGCGTAAAAACTTTGAATATTACAGAAAAAACCGGTAAATTAGTCGCCATAAAATCTGTAACGGATGAAAACGACTTGATGATTATCAATAAGTCGGGCATTACGATCCGTTTGCGGGTAGCTGACGTACGTATCATGGGCCGTGCAACGCAAGGAGTCCGCCTGATTGACTTAGGCAAACGGAATGATAGCATCGGTTCTGTATGTAAAGTAAATTCGGACACGGAAGAACAAGCCGAAGAAGTATTGCCTGATGCAGCCAATTCGGAAAACAATGCGCCCGATACGCAAGACGGAGATGAAACCAGAAACGAGTAAAATAAATAGTTTGTATTATTAAAATTAAAAGCAGTTATGAAAAAAGTTTTATTAACCACAGCTCTGTTCTTTGCTGCATTCACTATCTCAGCACAAGAAAGTGTAGTGAAAGAAGCTAAAAAAGCAAAGAGCAATCCGGAAGAAGCGGCTAAGATAATCGAACCCGCTTTGGTTGACCCTTCTACGGCTAATGACCCTGCAACTTGGAAATTGGCAGGTGATTTTCAGAAGTCTATCTATGATGATGAAAATATGAAGCTGTATCTGCCTGGCGGACAAGCTGATACGACTAAATTGTACAATAGCCTTGTTAAGATGTTCGAATATTACACCAAGTGCTATGAAATTGAACAGGCTAAAGTAGAAAGCGGTGAATTGAAGAAACTGAAAGAAAGCAAGAGCTTAGCTAAGAATTTGGTAGCTGTACGCCCGAACTTGACCAATGGCGGTTCTGACGCTTACAATAGCGGCAATTATGCCGATGCCTTGAAATATTTCGGTTTGTATGTAGATGCTGCACAAAATCCGATGTTTGCTGATGTAGATGCAGTGAAAAACGATACATTGACTCCGTTGATTGCTTGCTACGCTGCATTGGCTGCAAATTCTTTGGATGACAAAGCAGCTGTCGTTAAATATGCAACAATCGGAAAGACTCATAAAGAAGAAGGTTACAGAGCTTTGATGTGCTTGGCAGAAGCATACGGAAAAGGTGAACAAACCGATTCTGTACAATGGCTGGCTGCTATCAAAGAAGGTACTGAGAAATTCCCGAACCAAGAATATTTCATCGGAAATCTGATGGATTATTATATTCAAAAAGGTCAAGTTGATGTAGCGTTGACTGAAATCGACCAAGTTTTGGCAAAGAATGAAACTCCGTATTTCTTGTATGTAAAAGGCGTATTGCAATATGAAAAGAAAGATTACGATGCAGCAGTCGCAACTTTCAATTCTATTATTGCAAAGAATGACAAATTCGTAGCTGAAGCATATTCTAAAATCGGAGATTGCTATTTCTTCCCGGCACAAAGCATCGTAGAAGAAAACAGTAAAATCTCTATGGATGATCCCAAATATGCTGCTAATGAAGCAAAAATCAAAGAGCTTTACGAAAAAGCAGCTCCTAATTATGAAAAGGCAAAAGAATTGGCACCAGACAACAAACAATTATGGGGACAATATTTGCTGAACATCTATTGGAAACTGAACAAAGCCGAATATGATGCTTTGGAAAAAGAATTAGTTCAATAAGATTTAATATCCTCAACAAAATATACAACAGGTCCGGAATTTAGAATAAAGATTCCGGACCTGTTGTATTTAATGACTTCATATTTATAAATCAATAACTTAACAACCTTATCCAACTTTATTATAATTAGCATTATGTTTAATTATAAATAAAATACGGAAAGTATCCGAGAATAAAGGTAGTTTATTAAAAAAGGAGCACTACTTCTTATATCCATAGTGCTCCTTTTCTATTCTAAGAAAATTATAAATTCTTTAATCTATTTGATTACCAAAAGCGGTGTATTAGCATGGAATAACATCTTACGCGCTATACTTGGATTGAACAAACGGGCAAAAATATTCCGCTTGTAATTGGAAGTACAAATCACATCTATCTTATTTTCTTGCACAAACTGGTCAAGATTATTCAACAAATGTTCTTCATCTACAGTCAAGTAGTTAAATTCCAATTGTGGATATTGCTTTTTGAAATATTCTTTGATACCAGCAAGCGTTATTTCATTCCATGTACGCTTTTGTTCATGCGAATTGATATGGATAAATGTCACTTCAAAATGATTGTCTTTGAATGTCGTTATCAAAGAATCAAAAGCAATCAAATCACGCTGGTCAAAGCTTGTAAACAAAGCGACCTTATGAATATCTTCTATTGATTTTGAAGGAGCTTGTTCCGGAATTGCATAAACAAATACCGGACTCCGCTCTATAACCTCAGCTGTAACACTCCCTATCAATTCCAAGTCTTTCTGATGCTCTCCACGTGTACCCATGACAATGATGAGTGGTTTTTCATGACGGGCATAGCTCAAAATTTCTTCTTCAGGTACCCCCTCACGCAACATACACGTATATTTTACCTTTGGATAAATCCCATCTTCTATTTTCTTGTCAATCACTTTTACCAAATCATCCAATTCCTTGTGAATCGTTTCTATTACACTTCTTATGCTTGCGGAATTTTCTATTGGCGGTATTCCGTAATGGTCTGTCGAATATTGCAGACTCGGAATATAAATAGGTGTGAAATGCACATGTAATAGAACCACTTCAACCTGCATTTTTGCAGCAACACGGAAGCCAAAATCGCAAGCTTTCAATGAATAAGCCGAAAAATCAATAGGAATCAATACATGCGAAGCCTTTGCCGGTTCAGGCGATTCTTCCTGCAATATTTCAGAAGACAGCCATGAGGAACTCTCTATGATTTTTAAAGCCTGAGGCAAATCACTTTCCTTAATTCGTACTCGGACACCCGATGAAATAACCGGTTGAATCAAATTGACATTGTGAATATACGACTCTATTCCTTCATTTTCCAATACGGATTGTAGGATTTGAGCTTTCGAGTACGTCAGAATAGCTAATGTAATAAGTTTATCTTCCATAACTCAAAAATTTAAAGGTTTATATATAAAAAACATACCACAGATTTAACAGATTATCTCTGTATGCTCTGTGGTAAAAGTATCAGGCATTTTGCTGCTCTTTCAGAATCGCAATCGCCCTATCCAGCACCGTCGTGTCATCCAACATTACCAGTCCTCCATCAGGTCCCGGTTCTAAATGGATACCAACGCTTTTCCCATCCTTAAAATTATGTCCGCCAAAAAAATTACGCACCGTTTCCACACTTAAATTCAATTCGTCTGCGATACGGTGCATACTCCCGCTTGGCAATGAATCCTTTATTTTCCGTAATTCATTAAAAGTTATCGTTCTGTTCATAGTAATCAAAAATTTTAAAGTTAAACGAATGTCTTTACTGATTCACGATATAAATATAATGAAAGAAAATGAATTGGCAAACAAATCTGTCCGTTTTTTAATTCTATAAGCCAAATTCATCAAAAATGGAGTCCTTTAGATACAACCATTGCCGCAACAATGATATACATGCATGTCACAAGCAAAGCAATATAAAATATATGTATATCAATCGTTTCAAATCCGCTTGATGTATATTGTTTAGATATATACTGAGGAGATTCAAAATATTTCCGGGCTATAAAATGATAAAGCCAATAAACTAACAGGGCAACAACACACCCGGCTAAAGCACCACATAAAACATCGCCAGGATAATGGACACCTAAATAAATACGAGAAAAAGAAGGGATTGCAGCCCACAAAAACATAACCCACGTTAGCCACCCGTTACGAATTAATAACGATATAAACAAAGCAAAAGCAAACGTGTTTGCGGCATGGCTTGATATGAATCCATAACGCCCTCCCCTATAGCTATTTACTACATCTACTAAATACATTAACTCGGGATCTTGAGCCGGTCGGAAACGTTCGAAATATGGCTTACATAAACCTGAAGCAAACTGGTCTGCCATTGTAATAGTCAGAGCTATCATTACCAAAATAAGCACACCATGCGCAAATTTCGTATTTTTAAAAATGATATACAGCAACACAATAGCAGCTAACACCCATGTTTTAGTGTCAGAAACAATCCACATGAATCCATCCCAAAACAAAGATTCACTCCCGTTCCAGCTTAATAGCAAATCGCGGTCTAATTCTATCAGTTGCTGTATATCCATACTTATTTCTATCCAATTATATTACTTCGATAGCAGAAGTCGGGAGCCATCCTTCTTTCCCATCTTCCAGACGGATTTCTTTCCAATCTTTCATCGAATCGTCTTCTATATAGACTTTTGTTCCTTCGTGAAGCACAAACAAGTCAGTTCCGCTTTCATTAGGCGTACTTTTGACTGTAATAGTGGGAGACATAACAATAGCCCCTGTCCGATTGACGACTTTATCTTTCTGTCCGTTTGCAAAGCAATTAGCGCAAACACAAGTTATCAGAAAAACAACGGCTCCAATAAATCCTATTTTCTTTAATACAATGCGGTTGCCGAAAATGTACAATGCCAAGCCTGCCAGCAAAAGCAAAAAGGAAACAATTGCTGTAGTTCCCCACCCTTTTTCACTCATCAGATTTGTAATGTCTCTTACCCATGTTACAATAAAAACTTCGCTGGTTGGAGTAATTTGGTCAACAGTCTTACTCCTTGCCAAATCCAAATTAAAACGGATGTCGGCATCGCCTGGATTTAAAAGCAATGCACGCTCATAATTCAAAACAGCTTTGGCTATATTTTTTGTTTTGTAATAGCAATTTCCCAAATTATAATAGATGTCAGCCGATTCACCTTCTGTTTCCAGAATTGATTCGTATGCAGTAATCGCTTCGGCAAACTTATTTTCTTGATAAGCCTGATCGGCATCTGCTTTTGTTGCGGCAAAAGCCATTTGTACTGTACTTATCAGAAATACAGCCAACAAAATAGACAGTTTTTTCATATATAATCCTCTCCTATCCATTTTTAATGTTTAATACTATTTTCCATCTTGCTGATCGCTTCAACCGATGTTGCATAAACTTTATCCATTGCTTCACTTTCATTACCAGGTGCATAGCGGGCAAATTCACATTCATTCAATGCATTAATAAAGGTTTTTGTTATCTCGTCCGACACACCATACCGCGTAAGTTCCGCTTCAATATTATCCTTTGAAAGTTGTGAGACTGGAATACTCAGTTTATCACTAATATATCCCCACAAAGCCTTCAGCACTTCATCATAAAACTCGTTTTTCTTATTATCAGCAAGCAATTTTCCTGCCAGTTTCATACGTTTAGTTGCAACTTTATTGGCTTTTTTAGTCTTTACCTTTGCTACATTCGCATTCTCGGCAGCTTGTTTACGGAAGAAAATAACCAAAGCAACAAAAACGATAAACGGAATGATATACCCCAACCAATAACCGGTTGTTCCAAAGAAAACTTCACCTTTCGGACTCAACTTTGTATCACCTAATTTAATGAAACGTACATCTTGCCCTAACACTTTCACGTTTTCTTTATTCGTAAAATCAGCGATTACTTGGTCTGCATTGCCTTTTCCCTTTGCTACTTTCAGACGATATTCTTCCGTTTTCAAGGTTTTATATGACCGGCTTTTCAAATCGAAATACGTAAATTCTACCGGCGGAATCGTAAAATCTCCTGCATGACGAGGAATTGCCAAATATTCAATGGTCTGTGTTCCAGACAATCCCGCACGTGATACTTCGAAATTGTTATTTACTTTAGGGTCATAGACTTCAAAATCTTCAGGGAATTTCACTTCAGGACTGCTGAGCAGTTTCATATTGCCTGCTCCCTTAATAGTCAACTTAATGGTTACAGCATCGTTCGTCTTGACTTCTTTCGCATTGATTGATGATGACATAGTAAACTCGCCTACTCCACCTGAGAAATTATCAGGCTTGGCAGGAAGCGGTTTGACATTGATTACCACTTTGGGAGTTACAATCTTCTTTTTGACTTCAATATATCCACCTCCATTGAAAAATGCATCGAACGGGTCATCCGAAATGGTTTGTTGCGCAACTATCCCTTCAAAAGTTATAGAAGGTATTTCTAACTTACCCGTTTGTTGAGGAAAAAGGACATACTGACTCCAGATTGTTGTATTATAATTACGTCCGTTATAATGCTCCAATGAAAATGTTTTCTGTTGTGGCAATTCTATTTCTTGTGTATGGAAACCTTTCAAATCAGGCATTTTTCCATACAACTGTCGTAAATTCACCAATGTATATACTTTATATGTCAACAATATCGCTTCTTGTTCATAGACCGTAGTTTTAGCTGCTGTTGCTGTAATAAACAAGTCTTTATCACTGATTTTACTTCCCGCTATTTGTCCGCGAGATGAAGAAGCATTGCCTCCTTGCCCCGACTGCTGATTGCCAGCTGCCTGGTCGGGTGGAAGCACTTTGATAGTAAGTGCATTTGAAAAGATTTTTTTACCGTCCACTTCTATACTGGCTGCAGGAATAGTATATGTGCCTTCTTTTCCTGCCATTAATATATAGGTATAGGTAATAGCACTGCTTGAGGAAACCTTGCCGTTAATGATTTGCGTACTGCTTTGTTGTGAACGGCTCGGTCCCATCAGTACATCAAATCCGCTGATGGAAGGTGCCAGAAAGTCTTTCCCTTTTTGGGTATTGACTGTAAAAGTCAGCCGGAACTGGTCACCGCTTACTACCACATCAGGTGCTTCGGCAGTCAACGTAACATCCTCTTTTGCCTGCATCGGCAAAACGGCTATGACTAACAGTAGAAAGAAAACCAATTTTCTCATCATGTATGTCTGTTTTTTATAATTCTTCATTCTTTACTTATTCTTCATTACGAATCACCAATCTTTTTCCAGCTTCCGCCCTTCTACCCGGATGCCTTTCTTTACTTTATCTTGCACATTCTTTTCGTCTTGCATCGCAGCTCTCAACAGTTGTTCAGCATTTTCTTTTGACATTTGATTCTGCTGCTGTTGTTGCTGTTGCTGGTTTTGCTGCTGGTCTTGTTGGTCTTTATTCTGTTCTTTCTCGTCTTGCTTCTGCTCCTGCTTCTGTTCTTGTTGTTGGTCTTGATTCTGCTGCTGTTGTTGGTCTTTCAATTGTTTTTGCGCAAGAGCCAAATTATAGCGTGTCTCATCATCTTTTGGATTGTTCCGTAAAGCTTCTTTGTATGCTTCTATACATTGTGGCAACTGTTTGGACGATTGCAAAATCACTCCCATATTGTGATAAATCTGAGCCAGCTTCATTTTATCTTTTTCAATGTGTGAAGCGGCTTCATATTGTTCCATCGCTTCTTTTGCCTTTTGCTGCATCAAAAGCGAATTGCCTAAATTATAGATAGCATCAGTTGATTTCGGTTCTAATTCCAATGCCTTGCGATAATCAACCTCGGCTTTTACAAATGTACTATCCTTATACAATTTATTACCGCTACGTAAATAATCACGCTCCGTTTTTTGTCCGTATGCCAAAGCCGAAACCAAGACAAGCCCCAGTATGATAATTCCTTTCCGTAACATATTAGTCCTGTTTAAAAAGTTTCACATTCTTGAATAACGGATTCCTCCGTTCCAAAATCATCAAATCAATGGCTAACAGAATCAACGCCATCCACGCCAATACTTGAAACTGTTCGTTAAATTCCGTAAATATCTGTGTTTCTACATCTGCTTTTGCCAATTTATTGATTTCCGCATTCAACGCACGTTCTGCATTGTTCGTGTTGTCTACCCGTACATACATGCCATTTCCTGCTTTTGCTATTTCCTGACACATTTGTTCATTCAACTTTGTTACAATGACATTGCCGTCTTTATCCCGGCGGAATTCGTTCCCGTTACCTGTAGGGATAGGCGAACCGTCTGGTGAGCCGACTCCTAATACAAAGACACGGACACCTTTTTTAGCAGCTTCCTGAGCCGCTTCGATAGCCCCTCCTTCATGATTTTCACCATCCGTAATCAACACGATTGCACGCCCTACCCCTTCGTTCGGAGTAAAACTTTTCATAGCCAAGTCAATAGCTCCTCTGATATCCGTTCCTTGAGTAGAAATCAAAGAAGGCGTGATTGTTTCAAGAAACATTTTAGCTGAAATATAATCACTTGTTATAGGAAGTTGAGTGAAAGCTTCACCCGCAAACACAATCATGGCAACCTTATCGTTATTAAAGGTTTCAACAAGACGTGAAATAAGCTTCTTCGATTTTTCCAACCGGCTGGGAGCCACATCCTCAGCCAGCATTGAATTTGATATATCAAGTGCGACAACGGTTTCGACACCTTGACGTTTCACCGTCTCCATTTTAGAACCGAACTGAGGACGTGCCAACATAAAAATAACCATAGTTAAGGCTGCAGAAACCAGCCAGAACTTCACATCCGGACGATATTTTGAGACATCCGGCATCAAATGTGCCAATAATTCCGGATCGCCATATTGGCGGATTTTCTTGCGCCGCCGGTAATTGGAATACAAATACAAAATTACCAATATCGGCAATATAAGCAGCAAATATAAATAGATAGGTTCTCCAAATCGAAACATAACACTTCTTGATTTTAGGGTATTTTCTTTAATACAGTATTACGTAAAACAAGTTCCAGCAAAATACACAAAAATGCGACTAAAGCAAAAGGCATATACGCCTCTTCACGTTTGCTGAATTCCTTTACGTTTAATTTTGTCTTTTCCAATTTATCAATTTCCTTATAGACCTCTTCCAATTTCGAATTGCTCGTCGCACGGAAATAATTTCCATTTGTCGTACCGGCAATTTGAATCAACGTCTGCTCATCGATTTCTACCGGAACATTCACATATTGGATTCCTGCATAAGTAGGCATCGGATAAGGAGCTGTACCATTTGTTCCTACACCAATTGTATAAACACGTATGCCAAACTGCTTGGCAATTTCAGCTGCTGTAAGTGGAGAAATATCTCCCCGATTGTTACTTCCGTCGGTCAACAGAATAATAACCTTCGACTTCGCCTTACTGTCTTTCAAACGGCTGATAGCATTGGCTAACCCCATACCGATGGCAGTACCGTCTTCTATTAATCCGCGTTGAGCAATATCCCCTTTTATACTATTAAATAAATTCAATAAAACTCCATGGTCAATCGTCAACGGACATTGCGTAAAAGCTTCTCCCGCAAAAATAGTCAATCCGATATTGTCATTCGGACGCCCGTTAATAAATTGTGCTGCCACTTGCTTTGCCGCTTCCAAACGGTTCGGTTTCAAATCTTCAGCAAGCATACTGGTAGAAACATCGACAGCCAACATAATATCAATACCCTCTATTTCCGTATTTTGCCAATTATCGGTGGTTTGCGGACGCGCCAAAACCAATACGATCATCACGAAAGCTACAATGCGCAACAAAAAAGGCGCATGAAGCAAATACAACTTCCAGCTTCGAGGAGCACTCATATACATGCGGGCAGTAGAAACCTGCATGGTAGGTTCTGTTTTCTTCCGCCGCATGAAATACCAAACAATATAAGGTATCAGCAAAAGCAATAAAAACAGATATTCAAT
>ULTX01039714.1_pt1 | contig 48789 bp, 26 predicted proteins | sample 1958041 | NCBI WGS metagenome assembly ULTX01 (sample SAMEA4835747, study PRJEB28245) | human gut metagenome | biome: gut microbiome; material: fecal sample | place: Denmark | collected 2008
TACACGCGCTTGCCCGGTGTGCAGCAGCCGGCCTTTGGCAAGCGCATTCTGCTGCCGGCGTCTGTCCGGCAGGCGGTTCGCTAAGGAAATTTGATTTTACAGTGCCGCGTTCGTCATTCTTGACATCGCGGCCGCTTGCCCCCTCGCTATACGACAGAGGTACCCTAAGGATACGACTGAGGGTACCTAAGTATAGGACTGAGGGGGTCTAACTATACGACTGTGATAGGCAAAATACAAGCGTCTCGTAATCAGCCTTTTATGAAAATCGGATGAATGGTTATGGAAGTTTACAAATCCGTGCCGTTTCCGGCCTCCCGCCGTCGGGTTACAACTGCTTCAGTTCCCTGACTAACGAGTCGCATACCTGCGTAAATGCCGCCCTGTTCTCGGCGCTGATGGGCTTCTTGGGTTGCGACTTGATGGTGAGCGGATTGATGGGCTTGCCGTTTTCGTGTACGCGGAAGTCCAGATGAGGCCCGGTAGCCAGTCCCGTGGCTCCCACGTAGCCGATGACTTCCTTCTGTGCCACCTGCGACCCCACCCGGATGCCTTTGGCAAAGCGTGACAGGTGCATGTAGGTGCTGACGTAAACGCTGTTGTGCTTTATCTTCAGGTAGTTTCCCCCGCCTCCGGCCTCATACCCTTTGGCAATCACCTTTCCGCTGCCGATGGTATAGACCGGCGTGCCCGTGGGTGCGGCATAATCGACGCCGTGGTGTGCCCTGTAGCGCTTCAGCACCGGGTGGAAACGGCTGTTCGAGAAGCGCGACGAGATGCGATAGAAGTCGAGCGGGGCTTTCAGGAAAGCGCCCTCGAGGCTGTTGCCCCGTTCGTTGTAGTAGAGTTCCTCGCCGTCCTGCACGAAGGGGATAGCGTAGTACAGGCTGTCTTCGTGTGCGAACGAGGCGGCCAGGATGTGGAAGTTTTGCAGGCTGTTGCCGTCAACGTACTCCTGTTCGTAGATGACGCGGAACTCGTCCTGCTTCTGCAGTCCGAAGAAGTCGATGGTCCAGCCGAAGATATCGGACAGTTCCATGGCCAGCTGCGGCGAGGCGTCGCATTGCTTCATGGCTACCCAGAGCGACGATTCCACGCGGCCTTTCCCCTCCTGCCGCTTCCATTCCGAGGGATTCTCGCCGCGGCGCACGCTGTAATCGCCGCGCAGGTCGAAGACGACATACGACTTCGGACTTTCTTCGTAAACGAAGAAGCGTGTGCGTGGCAGGCTGTCCTTGGTGGTGAACACGGCGTAGGCTTGTCCGCTCTTCACCTTGCGGGCATCGAATGTGCCCTTGGCCCGTTCGTTCAGCAGGTGGACGTCGCCCACCGACAGACCGTGGCGCCGCAGGATGGACGACAGGTTCTGGTTGTTCTCCACAATGCCGTAATTCACGTTGTAGCGGTCGGTCGGGATGCCATATTTATAGGTTATTTCTTCTACTTCCACCGAGTCGGTGACTTCTATTTCGTCGAGCGACGAGGCAAGGCGGTGTTGCCGCATCAGGGCGGCAATGCCTCCGGCGGCAGCCAGTACGACGAGGATGGCGGCTGCCATCAGTATGGTTTTCTTCTTTTTCTTCATGGGTGTGGAGTTGGATGTACAGGTCCGGGGCAGAGCTTTTCTGCTTCGGGCGGGTAAAAGTACAAAATAGTCGCGGATTTTTCCTGCTTCGGGGCGGTAAAACTGTTGTTCCGCGGTGCGATTGGCTGTAAAAACAGTGGAACGGGGCCGTCGGAGGAATGAAAAAATCGTCCAAACCGATGCAACGAAAGTCCAAAGCGGCCGTAGGGCAGCCACATTCTGACGATTCTGTCATTCATTTAGATGATTCTTCTATGGTTGTAAGGGCGAAATGCGTACTTTTGTCGTAAATAAATGAAGATAATTAAAAGTTCATGGTATGAGATTGCAAGTCCGACTTCTTTTCTGTGGCGTCGTCCTGTGGGGACTGGCGTCGTGTGGAGACTCCTATGTGAAGCCCGATGCGCCGATTCAGGAAGTCTCGTTTACCCGGGTCCATCTGGAGGATGGCTTCTGGCTACCCCGTATCGAAACCAACCGTACGGTTTCCATCCCTTCTGCTTTCAGGGAATGTGAGAAGAACGGGCGTTTCGACAACTTCGCCATTGCCGGCGGGCTGAAAAAGGGTGAGCATCGGGGCGACTTCTCGTTCGACGATACCGATCCTTATAAAGTGATTGAGGGAGCCTCTTATTCGCTGGCTGTCAAGTACGACAAAGCGCTCGATGCCTATCTGGACAGTGTCATATCGCTGATAGCTGCCGCCCAGGAGCCGGACGGCTATCTGACGACGTGCGTGACCAACCGTTGCTACCGCCTGTCCGGCTGGTGGGGAAAGCAGCGCTGGGAGAAGATCAACAGCCACGAGCTGTATAACAGCGGCCACTTGTACGAGGCTGCCGTGGCCCATTATCAGGCCACCGGCAAGCGGACGCTGCTCGACGTGGCCATTCGGAATGCCGACCTCGTCTGTCAGGTATTCGGACCCGGCGAAGGACAGATTCATCGTCCGAGCGGCCATCCCATCATCGAAATGGCCCTGGCGAAACTCTATAAGGTGACAGGCAACGAGAAATACCTGCAGACCGCCCGCTACTTTGTCGAAGAAACCGGGCGGGGCACCGACGGACACCAACTGAGCGAGTACAGCCAGGACCACAAGCCCATCCTGCAGCAGGATGAAATCGTGGGACATGCCGTGCGGGCCGGCTACCTGTACTCCGGCGTGGCCGATGTGGCGGCGCTTACGCACGACACGGCTTATTTCAATGCCCTGTGCCGCATCTGGGACAACATGGCCGGCAAGAAACTCTACATAACGGGCGGTATCGGCTCGCGTGCGCAGGGCGAAGGCTTCGGTCCCGATTACGAGCTGAACAACCAGACCGCCTATTGCGAAACGTGTGCGTCCATCGCCAACGTCTTCTGGAACTACCGCATGTTCCTGGCCACGGGCGATGCCAAGTATGCCGACGTGCTGGAGCGTGCCTTGTACAACGGAGTCATCTCGGGCGTGTCGCTGAGTGGCGACAAGTTCTTCTACGACAATCCGCTCGAGTCGATGGGGCAGCACGAACGCCAGCGGTGGTTCGGGTGTGCCTGCTGTCCGGGCAACGTTACCCGCTTTATGGCAAGCGTACCTCTTTATATGTATGCTACGCAAGCCAACGACATCTACGTCAACCTGTACATTCAGAGCAAGGCCCGGCTGACGACCGAAGCCAATCAGGTGACCTTGGAGCAGACCACCGCCTATCCCTGGGAGGGCAAGGTGACACTGACCGTCACACCCGAAACGGAGCAGGAGTTTGCACTGCGCCTCCGCATACCGGGCTGGGCACAGGATTCACCGGTTCCTACCGACCTGTATGCGTTTACCGGCAAGGCCGGGGCATATAGCGTCTCGGTCAACGGCAAGAAAGTTCATGCCCGCCTGTACGACGGCTACGCCACCATTCACCGCCGCTGGAAGGCAGGCGACGTGGTCGAGGTTGACCTGCCGATGGACGTGCGCCGCGTCAAAGCCAATGACAAGGTGGAAGACGACCGTGGCAAACTGGCGATTGAACGGGGTCCCATTGTATTCTGTTTGGAGGGAAAGGACCAGCCTGACGGCCATGTATTCAATAAGTTTATCCCCGACGGCACACCGATGACGGCCTCTTACGATGCCGACCTGCTGAACGGAGTCGTTGTACTGACCGGTACCGCCAAGGAAGTGGAAAAGGATGGCACCGTGAAAGATGTCGCCTTCAAGGCTATTCCTTACTCTACCTGGAACAACCGCGGAGCCGATCAGATGGCGGTATGGATTCCTGCTTCGGCCGGGTATGCCCGTCCTACCCCCGAACCGACCATTGCCAGCAAGGCACGTACGCTGATGATTCAGGCACCCATTCAGAAGGATGCTCCCGAGTCGGCCTCGGTTGAGGCTTGGGCATGGGGAGTCAACGACCAGTGGGAACCCAAGCGCTCGTCGGACACGTCGAAACCCTATCATTACTGGTGGCTGAAGAACGGTACGCTGGAAACCCTGGCTTACGAGTTTGACCAGCCCTACACGGTGTCGCATGTCGATGTCTATTGGTTGGATTTCGACCACTATGACGGCAACTTCCGGGTGCCCGAAAGCTGGAAGTTATATTATAAAGACGGCAAAAGCTGGAAAGAAGTGGAAGCTCTCTCACCTTATACTACAGATAAGGACCGATACAACGGATTGGACTTCAAACCGGTCAGAACGACCGGGCTGAAGATTGCCGCCCAGTTGCAAAAAGGTGCATCCGGCGGAGTGATAGAGTGGAAAGTGGAATAACAGGTTTATGGTTCTCTCTTCGGGCGCAGGAAGCTGTACTGGCTTTTTGCGCCTTGTCTTTTTAGATATCGGCATCCATTTCTTGTATATGAAAAAGAATATCTGTACATTTGTTGTAGGCATGTCGCAGCCGGTCCGTGCTGCCTGCTGGTTATGGTGCCGGCAGGTTGGCGGCGTTGGCCGGAAGGAATGGCAGGCGGGCATGCGTTGAATATAATTTGTGTATAGATAATCCGGTCGTGACAGGGCCGAAAGGTCGGTCTGCCGGGCCGGTACGTAGCGATATGAATTCATTAGTGACATTGAAGCGTCCCTTCGTATGGTTGAGCCGTTTCCGCCATCGTCGCGGATACGGAGTGCATTCGCCGTTTGCGTTCGATTTCATCACGCGGGTGGTTTACGAGCATACCCCTTACTATCAGTACAAGGGATTAGGGACGGAGCAGCGGCGCCTTGCTTCCGAAAAGGGGCGGCGCTGGAAACAACGGGAATCGAGGAAGGTGAAACGGCTGTTGTTCCGCCTGGTCAACCGTGCCCAACCGGCACTGATCGTCAACGTAGGTCCCCCTTCGGCGGCCGAACTGTATCTGAAGGCAGCCAAGAAGGATGTCGATTACCTGTATGCATCCGACCCGGGCGAGCTCTTCCTGGAAAGTGGGGTTCCTGTCGATTTCCTGTATCTGCACGATTATCGTCATCCGTCACTGGTGCGCACGGTCTTCGATGTGTGTGCCGACCGTGTGACGGAGCGATCGGTTTTTGTCATCGAAGGCATTGGCTATTCGTCGGCCATGCGTCGCCTTTGGAACGAGATGAGGCGCGATGCACGGGCAGGAATTACGTTCGACCTTTACGACCTGGGCATCCTCTTCTTTGACAAGTCGAAGATAAAGCAAGATTATATAGTGAACTTTTAATGCAAAGGTCTGTTTATTATCAACAGCAAATTCTAAACAATCAGCCAATATGAAAGTATATACCAAAACCGGAGATAAGGGAACTACTTCCCTGGTAGGGGGTACCCGCGTACCCAAGACACACGATCGCCTGGAGGCTTACGGCACTGTGGACGAACTGAATTCCTTCCTGGGTTTGCTTGTCACGTATGTGACCGACGGGCAGGATGCCCTTTTTCTGCAGCAGGTACAGAACCGTCTGTTTGTCGTGGGGTCCTATTTGGCAACCGATCAGACAAAAATGTCACTCAAGTCTGCCAGTGTCGTCACTCCTGCAATGGTGACAGAAATGGAAAATGAGATAGACCGTTTGGATGGAGTATTGCCTCCGTTGTCAGCTTTTGTACTGCCCGGTGGCAGTCGGGGGGCTGCCGTCTGTCATGTGTGTCGCACCGTGTGTCGGCGTGCCGAACGGCGTATTCTGGCTTTGTCGGCTCAGGTCGAAGTTGCCCCTGAGTTGCTGGCCTATATGAATCGTTTGTCCGATTATTTGTTCGTTCTGTCCCGAAAGATAAATCTGGATGCGAAAAAAGAAGAAATATTTTGGAATAATAGTTGTAAGTGACATAAATTGTTATACATTTGCCGAAAATTTGAAAGAGAATAGATATGATCACAATATTCACGATTTAAATACTTAGGAATTATGTATTGGACATTGGAATTGGCATCCAAACTGGAGGATGCTCCTTGGCCGGCAACTAAGGACGAATTGATAGATTATGCCATGCGTTCGGGCGCTCCGCTTGAAGTAATTGAGAATCTGCAGGAGATGGAAGATGAAGGCGAGATTTATGAAAGCATAGAAGACATTTGGCCCGATTATCCCAGTAAGGAAGATTTCTTCTTCAACGAGGAAGAATATTAATAGCCTATAGATAGGTTAAATAATTGAATAGCAGCGGGACAGACAAATCATTTTTGTCTGTCCCGCTGGTTTATAGGAGTAGGATGGTTGTAATAATAGTCCTTCGGCCGATAAGATAGTGTTCAATTAACGGGATAATTGGTAAAGCCGTATCCTTCGTTTTGGGGCATCAGAGCCCAATTGTGGAAGTATGGATGACTTAACACGGATTCGGGTATCTCGCCCGACAGATTGTTTCGCATCAGAATAAGAGAATAGAGCTGTTCCAAATATCCTAATTCGGCCGGAATTTCTCCCGACAGATTGTTTGCCAGTAGTTCCAGGTCGTTGAGTTGGCTCAAATTGCCGATTTCAGCCGGTATTTTACCCGTAAGGCCACAATAGCACAAATACAACCTTTCCAGATGTACAAGTTTACAGATGTCAGTCAGGGCTTCCCCCAATGCTTCTGCACTCCAAATATCCAACGACTTCAATGACGTTAGTCCGCTGATTGCCCGGATGTCATTTAACGGTGCATTTGCGATATATAAAGTCGTTAACTTCGTTAGTTTTTTGAACCAGTCGGGTATGGAATGCATAGGAATGTTGTAGATGTAGATTTCCTGGAGTTCGGTAAGTACTGACAAATCCGGCATCGTGCCATATTCTGCTTCTGATAAGTCGTTCAGTTCTAAATAGTAAACCTGCCCATTCCCATTCACTTCGATATTCGAAAATTCAGTGATATCGTTCTCTGCGGTCCAAGTGTCTTTAACGTATTGAGGGGCATTCTCTCCCCAAGCATCCTTAATGGCTAAAAGCAGTTCCTTGTCTGCCTCTTCTATTTCTGTATTCGATAGACTGAAACCGTCCTGTTGCGGATTGAAATCGAAACGGCTGTAATAAGAGCTGCCTTTCAGCCCTTGCGGCACAGGGCCTGATAACCGGTTGTAGGTAATATTGAGTTGTCTAAGGGTACGGCCCAGTTTTCCCAATTCTACCGGAACTTCGCCGCTCAATTGGTTGTAGGACATATAAAAGGATGTCAAATAGGATAGATTGCCTAATTCAGCCGGGATTTCGCCGGTCAATTGGTTGACATCCAGCCACAGGGCTCTTAAGTTCGATAAATTGCCCAGTTCGGCAGGAATTTCGCCGGTCAGCTGATTACGCCAAAGAGACAAGGAGGTCAGTTTTTTCAATTGGCCCATCGCTGCCGGAATTTCACCGGTCAGCTGGTTGTTCGACAGATCCAGAGACTCCAGTTGCGACAAATCGCCCAGCTCTGTCGGAAGCTCGCCGGTCAACTGATTGTAAGACAGATTCAGTTCCTCAAGGTTGGAAAGGTTTTTTATCTCGGGCGGAATATTCCCGGATAACTGATTCTGTGCCAGATACAATGAGGTGAGCTCGGTTATTTGGAACAGTTCGGGACTGATGGAACCCGACAGATTGCATTTAGCTCTGTTGATGCTCAACTCGTCTTTTGTATAGGTAATGCCTTCCCAATCGGACAGCGGATTTTGCAAGTTCCATCCCCAGGACTCCAGAACATCGGTAGTGGTCATGGTGCTGAAAGCCTTAAGTAGCTCGGTCTTAATGAGCTGTTGCCTGTCGCGTACAACGTCTATCGTGCATGAAGCCGAGATATTGGTATGCTGAGCCGTGGCCGTGACAATGGTCTGTCCTTCGGCTACGGCAGTAATCGTACCGGCCTGATCGACTGTTGCAACAGTTTCGTCCGACGAACTCCATACGACTGCCTGATTGGCATTCTGGGGCAGTACGGTAGCAACAAGGGTGATGCTACGGTTTTCCTCCTCATCGAGTGACAAGGTTGCCTGTGACAGATTTACCGTCACCGATTCTACGTCAATCATGATCTCATCCGAATCTTTACATCCTGCCAGTATCAGGCATGTAAATAATAGCCATGCATATAATTTTTTCATCTTCATAATTATAAAGTGTGAATAGGTTTCTACCAATGATTGCTCTCATCTTTTTGCTGAGAATCTGACCAGAATAAAGGTTTCGCATACATCGGTGGTAAATATAGCAAAAATATTTTAAATTACTCTTTTTGACACAGAATTTTAAGACTTCTGTGTTGCATCTGTTTCGTTCTTTGTCGGTGGCATGAAATAACTTTGGACATCAGATGTGACTTTTGTGGATTTCTTCAAATAAAGTATAAGGGTAAGAACCGGTTTACCCTTCTCGAACCGTCGGTTTTTACATAAATACTAACTGTTTGTACGACAGCTGATTCCTGTGAAACGTCATCCCTTATAGTTCACATGTACGATTTTTGCACCTGCTGATACGTGAAAGTATGTTTCAACGCAACGTGCTTATTCCCTGTCTGTTATGTTGAAACTTCACCGGCGGACATTCGAAAACATGAGTTTTTAAGGCTGATTGGTACGAAGACGCGTTGTTCTGCGGTGAAAGCAGAAAAATGTTTTCAGATAGTCCGGTTGAAGGGCAGGGTCAGGCATCGAAAAACGGTGGTTCAGTTGCTCTGTTGTACGACGCAAGTACGGCTCGCGAGCCGTGCAAGTGTCCCATAAATGGAATGCAAGTGTGGCTCGCGAGCCGTACAAGTGTTTCGGAACGGAGTGGTTCCCCTTCGTAAACATCAGGTGGAAAAGTAGAACTTTTTCCTGTATGGAATCTGTTTTTACGCGACAAAGTCATATATTTGTGTATTCTTTAAACCAATGACGAAAATGGAAATGACGACACGACGTTTGCCCGAGCTGAAGCAACGGCAATTACCGGCTGCTTGCCGCGAAGAAGTTCAGGCTTTGCTGAAGGAAGTTTACGGATACGAGCAGTTCCGCAATCTGGAGATATACGATGACCTGTTCAGTGGAAAGAATACACTGGAAATCTCGCAAGGGCAGCTGATAGAGCATGTCATCCTCGAGGCTGAGAAAGCACAGCAGGACGACGGGGCTGTAGAGAATCTTTTGCTGACCGCACCTACGGGTTCGGGTAAGTCGTTGTTGTTTCAGTTGCCCGCCATTTACCTGGGGCGCCGCTACGGACAGCTGACCATCGTCGTTTCGCCGTTGAAGGCACTGATTGTCGATCAGGTGGAGAGTCTGCAGGAATTAGGTTACACGCGTGTGGCCTATGCTTCGTCCGACCTGTCGCCCGAGCAGAAGGCCGAGGTGTACAGACAGGTGCGCGAGGGCGATATCGACCTGTTCTATCTGTCGCCCGAGTTGCTGCTGTCGTACGACATCAAGCACTTTATCGGCGATCGCCGCATCGGGATGGTCGTCGTGGACGAGGCGCATACGGTGACTACCTGGGGCAAGGAGTTTCGTGTGGACTATTGGTTCCTGGGGCGTTACCTGAAAGGACTGAAGCAGAGCCTTGGATACGGCTTCCCGCTGTTTGCCCTGACGGCGACAGCCGTGTGGAATCCGACAGGAAGAAACGACATGGTGTTCGAGACCATCCGTTCGTTGCAGATGGAACCCTGCGTGGTGTATGTCGGTACGGTGAAGCGCAGCAACATCGGTTTCGACATCCGTCAGATGACGATTGAAGAGGGCGAAACCTACGACAAGGCCAAGCAACGTGTTGTTTCCGGTCGGATCGAGGACTATCTGGACGGGCATAAGACTTTGCTTTACTATCCGTTTGCCGGCGGCATCGACATGCGGCTGAAGAGTTGGGTACGTTCGTGCGACTGGCATCTGGTGGCGTCATATTATGGTAAAAAGGATAAGGAGCAGAAGGCTGCCATCGTGCAGGAATTCAAGGAAGGCACCAAGAAGCTGATTGTGGCCACGAAGGCTTTCGGCATGGGAGTAGATATCAGCGACATTGACCGTGTGTATCACGTAGCACCTTCGAGCACGTTTGTCGATTATATTCAGGAAATAGGGCGTGCCGCGCGCGACGCCGATGTGCAAGGCATTGCGGCAACCGATTTCCACGAACGCGACTTCTACTACATGAAGCGTCTGCACCAGTTGGGAAACATTGCCCAGGAACAGCTGGTACTGATTTTGCGTAAGCTGATGGAGGTATATCACATGAAAGGCGAGAAGCCGGAAGTGATGGTTTCGTTGTCCGATTTCGAGTTCGTAGTGAAGCTGCCGCGTACGAAGAACAAGCTGGAGTACGAGTCCGAATTGGGGCAGCTCATCAAGACAGCCCTGTTGTGGCTCGAAGACGATCTGTCTGCCCGTTTCGGACACAACCTGCTGGATGTAAGTCCGCAGAATCTGCTGACCGAGGGCTATGTGCAGGACAAAATGGGTGATGCCTTTGCCCGCGAGTTCCACGATTATCTGACTCCGGTCGAAGGAGAGGCCGATGTCTATCGGGTACGCCTGAACGACCTGTGGGAAGAGCGTTTCCCCGAGTTGGGATACAAAGAGTTCAAGCAGAAGTTGGGCAACGGAACGTTGTGGGAAGGTTCGCGTGCCGTGGCGGTAGGCAGACACGACGTATTGCTGAAAGAAGACGCAGCCGAAATACGCCGACGGCTCGATGCCTTGTTTGGCAGCCTGAAGGCGCTGCTGACCGACAAGCTGCGCAAGACGAAAGGGCGTTTCGACGAAGAAGAGCTGCGCGCAGTCTTTGCCGAACACGACATGGATGTCCGTTCCGCCAAGCGCTTTATCGGTTCGTTGCTGGAATCGCGCACCGAAGAAGGCCGTAGCGTCAGCTACATCAGCAGTGTGAAGAAGAAAGAATCCAACGAGCTTTCGTTCACGGTGACCAAGGGCTTCGACCTGCTGCTGTCGCGTTATCAGAAGCTGTTCGCACAGCGCATCACGGGTTGCAAGGGCGATAAGTTGGTGTTCTACACGACTCCTTTCTCCGACTTGAACATGCTGCTGAACCTGCTTTCCATGCTGAATTGCTTGTCGTTCAGTGTTGAGGGTGGTGGAACTCCTTGCGTACAGATTCGCTTTAACGACCCCGAAACCTTGTTGCAGTTGGCTTCGACCGACGACTACCGTAACCTGATTTTAGACAACAACGAACTGATTTTCGAGGAACAGATCGAGCTGTTTACCCTCTTCTTCGGTTCCGCTGACTTGACCGACGAGCAGCGCTGGAGTCTGATTGAAGATTACTTCACCGGCTCTACCGTGGACGAACTGAAGAAAAAATATCTGTCGTAAGAGAGAGGTGGCTATCTTTGCGGATTGCCGCACTTCTGATAGGCAAGCCGTTCGTCACCGTTCAGCAGGTAGATGATGCCGCAATAACTGAATCCGTGTTTGGTCAGGATGTGTTGCAGGATGCTGTTGTCGCGATGGGTATCGGCCCGCAGATTCGGAATCTGACGATAGCACCAGTCTAAACAGGCGGCAGCTACCCCTTTGCTCGCTTCGGTGCTTGCCAGTCGGTGTATGGTGGCGTAGGGCTGTACGTCGTCCACCCAGGCTCCTTCGTAGATGCAGGTATATGTCGGGTCTTTGCCGGGGATGAAAGAGAATGTACCTATGATTTCCTGTTCATTGTCAAGGCAGACGTAGCTATGTCCGTTTTCGATGTCGCGGCGTACAATGTCCATGCCCGGATAGCCTCCTGTCCATTGCTTCATGTTGCCGTTTTTCCGCATGATGCGTTTGGCTTGTTCGAAGATGGGCATCAGCAGGTCAATTTCTTCAGGTCGGGTTTGTCTGATGGTTATCATATTGCGCAAATGTTTTCGGGTTGCAAAGTTATCCTATTATTTGTAATGGCGGACGTTTTGCAACCCGAAAAGAAGTCTGTCAAGGCTGGGGAGCTGAAGTCTTACTCGTTCGGATACGGAATCAGTTCGCCCGACGAGCGATACGACGGACGTTGGGCATCCCGTTCCTTCAGATAACGGGTCAGTTCGTCAGCCAGTTCCCTGACCTTCTCGGGCATGCTGTCTGCCAGATTGTTCTGTTCGCCGATGTCTTCTTTCACGTTGTAAAGTCGGCACTGGCGGTTCTCCCAGGTGTATATCAGGTGATAGTCGCCTTTCAGGATGGCCGAATAGGCGCCATAGCCTTCTTCCTTGTTCTGTGTTTCGCCCCACAGGTTGGGGAAGTGCCACACGATGGGACGTTCGTAACGTTGTTCGGGGTGTTTCAGTACCTCTGCGAAACTGATTCCGTCGATGGTCTGCAGGGTGCGATATTGCTCTACACCGGCCATCTTGAGAATGGTGGGGAAGAAGTCTTCTATCATGATACGCTGGTCGTTCTGTGTGTTGCCTTGTGTCACTCCGGGCCAATAGACCATCATCGGTTCACGTACGCCGCCCATGAAGGCCGAGCCTTTGCCGGCACGTGCCGGATAGTTCTGGTCGCGGTTGGCACGTCCCTGGCGGGAGTTGTTCAGCCCTTGTCCGCCATTGTCGGACATGAACAGCAGGATGGTGTTCTTGGCTACTTCCGGATTTTGTTCCAGATAGTCGAGGATATCGCCCAGGCTTTTGTCCATACCTTCTACTAAGGCAGCATAACGGACTTCTTTGTCGTTCAGTGTGTCGTTCAGCTGCTTGTCGAACCGTCCCCGGTAGTTGGGGCTGAAGCGTTTGTCTTCGTCGTAAGGAGCATGTACGGCGTAGTGCGACATGTACAGGTAGAAGGGTTTCTTCTTCTCGACGGCCTTTTGCATGGTCATCAGTGCTTCGCGTGTCAGTGCTTCGGTCAGGAAGATGTCTTGTCCGTGATACTTCTCCAGTCCGTGAACGGCAAAGCGCGTGCCTTGTCCGAAGCTTTTGGTTCCCAAATAGCTGCCGGGTGCCCCGTTAGGTCCGCCGGCAATGTTTACGTCGAAACCCATTGTTGACGGATCGGCTCCGGGAGTAGTGCGTGCGCCGAAGTGGGCTTTTCCGCAGTGTATGGTGTAATAGCCGTGATCCTTCAGCACTTGGGGCAGGGAAGTGATAGGGGTGGAATTGTTGATTTTGCCGGCAGTGCTGTCCGGCTGTATGCCGTTGTAGTTCCATTGCGGCAGGCTGATGACTTCGCTCTTGGCGTCGGTTTGTTGGTTCAGTTCCAGTGTCCAGTTGGTCACTCTGTGTCGCGAGGCGTTCATGCCCGACATCAGGCTGCATCTTGTCGGTGAAGAAATGGCGCAGGCATAAGCTTCGGTAAAGCGGACACCCATTTGTGCCAGCCGTTCCATGTTGGGGGTACGGAAACGCTGGTTCAGGTTGCTCCGCTCGTTGTTGTAGAAGGGTACGGAGGTGTCTTGCCAGCCCATGTCATCTACCAGAAACATGATGATGTTGGGGGAAGTGGTGGTTTGAGCTGTTGAGGCCAGTGCTCCAAACAGCAGGCACGGTGTAGTAATGAATAGTCTTTTCATAGATATCTGATGATGATTTTGGATAATTGACGGATTTAATACAATAAGTTGTAGTTGAAAACGCTCCAAATATACGATTAAAACACACGTAAATCTCTGTTTACAAACATATCTTGCACCGCAATTTAAGTTCTTTAACAAGAATACTTTCTGCTGTTCACAAACAATTTGCTACCTTTATTTTCTGAATCTGATGATACCTCGTATGAAAAGTAAAACGTCCATTCTTTTAGGCTCTTTGCTGCTTTGTGGCACGAGCCTCTATGCGCAAAAACAGCAACGCCCCAATATTGTATTCATCTTGTGCGACGATATGGGTTACGGTGATCTTGCCTGTTACGGTCAGCCTTATATCAATACCCCCCACATCGACCGTATGGCGGCCGAAGGAATGCGGTTTACACAAGCTTATGCCGGCAGTCCGGTCAGTGCGCCGTCGCGTGCCACCCTGATGACCGGACAACATTCGGGACATTGTCTGGTGCGGGGCAACAAGGAATACTGGCCTCAAAGCCCGGTTGTGATGTACGGTGAGAATAAAGACTACAGCGTAGTAGGGCAGATGCCTTATGACCCGCAACACATCATTCTGCCCGAGATCATGAAACGTAACGGATATATGACCGGCATGTTTGGCAAGTGGGCCGGCGGTTACGAGGGGTCGGCATCTACGCCCGATAAGCGTGGCATCGACGAATACTATGGTTACATCTGTCAGTTTCAAGCCCACTTGTACTACCCTAACTTCCTGAACCGTTACAGCAAGGCTATGGGCGACACGGCAGTGGTACGTGAAGTGATGGAAGACAATATCCGGTATCCAATGTTCGGGCGTGATTATTATAAGCGTCCGCAATACTCTGCCGACATCATCCACCGCAAGGCTTTGGAGTGGCTCGACAAACAGGACGGGAAGCAGCCTTTCATGGGCATCTTCACCTATACATTGCCCCATGCTGAACTGGTGCAGCCCGACGACTCCATTCTGCAGGGGTATAAGAAGAAATTCTTTGTGGACAAAACCTGGGGCGGGCAGGAAGGCAGCCGCTATAATGCCACGATACATACCCATGCCCAGTTTGCCGCCATGATTACCCGGCTGGATTCGTATGTGGGCGAGATACTGGACAAACTGAAAGAAAAAGGGTTGGATGAAAACACCATTGTGGTCTTCACCAGCGATAACGGTCCACACGAAGAGGGTGGTGCCGATCCGACCTTCTTTGGCAGAGACGGCAAACTGCGCGGATTGAAACGCCAGTGCTACGAGGGCGGTATCCGCATTCCTTTTATTGTCCGCTGGCCCGGAAAGGTGGAAGCAGGTGCCGTATGCGACCATCAGTTGGCTTTCTACGATGTGATTCCGACCTTCTGTGAGCTGATTGGCGACAAGAAGTTCCCCAAGAAGTATCTGAACAAGAAGCTGGAGGGAGATTGTTTCGACGGTATCTCGTTTGCACCCGTGCTGACGGGAAACGGAGAGGCTCAACAGAAGCACGATTTTCTGTATTGGGAGTTTCACGAGACCGACCAGATTGGTGTACGCATGGGCGACTGGAAGATGGTGGTGAAAAAAGGAGTGCCTCATTTGTACAATCTTGCTACCGATATCCACGAAGACAAGGATGTGGCGGAGCAGCATCCGGACATTGTTCGTCGGATGAAAGACATTATCCGTACGGAGCACCGTCCCAGTGCCGATTTCAAGATTACGTTACCTTCGTTCGATTGACGGGAGAGACGTGTCTATCCAAGTTGGCCTTTGTCTTTTACGGAAGTGAATTCTGATTGTCAGAGGCCTCAGTCGGTGCGTGGTTTTTTCCCGGTTGGCGCCTTGTTTTGCAACAGTTAATGCAGTGCTGCTGCATAGTTGATGCAGAGGTACTGCAACAGTTGGTGCAGCCGGGCTACACAGTTAGGGATACGATGATGGCGTTAGCTATTCGTTTCAGGGGGGGGGAGGAACCTGTAAGACCTTATAATAAATAGGAGGATATGCCGAAGCGACATATCCTCCTGAAAGAAAAGTTTCTACCCATGTGTGCCCTGCTCTCTGATATATAGTCTAATACCCATTTACAATTACAATAATATGCCAGGGCGCTTACGCTACGAAAACTCTGATTTATTCAAAATCGCTTTGTTGACGTTCCACTTCTTTCAATTTCAGACGATTCAGTTCTTGCTGTAGCAAACGGATTTGCTCTTCACAATCTGAATCCGAATCGATTTCGGTATTCGACTTCTCTTTACTATTGTTTTCCTGTTTATTCAACTGTTGCAGTTCGGCAGGGTCGGCTATCAGTGTATGTTGTGCGGCTGTTACCGGAATTTCCAGCTCGGCTGCTATTGGTGTATGCTTTCCCGGCAGGTTGACAGATGCTTTGATGCGGATGGTGCCTGGTTGGGTCGAAGCACGTACCAGTATTGGTGCAGTGCCCCATTGTACCGGCCGGGGATTGGTGAATGTTTCGGCATTACCGATCAGTTCGCCAGCTCCTTCAATTTCAAATTGGATGTGATAATTGTTCAGGCGTTTGATGTTGCCGTTATCGTCGGCTACGGCAGCAACAACAGTCATCAGATCGGAGCCGTCGGCCGTCATCCGTACCTGTTCGTCGTCGGCCCACAGCAGAAGTTTGGAGGGACGGCGGGCAGGCATTACTTTGTGTGTAGCGACCACTTTTCCGTCTATCAGTCCTTCGGCAAGCAGATATGATTCATCCTGCCTCTTGTTGCGCGAGAGGGCTTTGTCGTGCATTACGTCGAACACGTTTGGAAAGGTAATGACCGGCGATGGCATACCTTCTTTGTTCTGCGGTTTGTGGTAAGTGTATTGTTGTCCATCTTTGCAGCAGGTGAGGCGCACTTCGTCGCAGTTGCTATATATCGTGACATCCTTGGGCGAGAAAGGAGTCATGGCATTGGCGATGTAAACCATGGGACCTGTCTCGGCGTTCAGGTTGGGGTTAACGGTAGCCGGCCGTTGCGAACAGAACATGTAGTACGACAGTTTGGGTTGTCTGAATGCATCCATGATGCCTCCATAGAACGGATCCGGGTGGTAGCCACGCTGATGGTCGAACGAGTGCCACAAGCATCCGCCCATGTGCTGGCGTGGATTGCGGTAGAACACATCGTAGTTGGTGTAGGAATAGTCGGTCTGTGCATATCCCTGAGCCTGAATCAGCATGGGTATCTCGCCCCAGGCGCGGCTTACACGGCTTGGGGAGTTGTGCGAGTTCCAGTCATCTACATTGTCGCCCCACTCACGAGTGAAGTAGGAAACCTTCGGGTCGAGTTTTTGGGCATTGAAAGCACCTCCCAGTCCGTTGAGGGGATGGGTGAACTGCACGGGGAAGTATTCGTGTCCGCGAGCCGTGGCATCGCAAGCTGCATAACAGTAGGGATAAGGATATTCTTCATGAACGATGTCGAGCACGTTGCGTGCAAAATCTTCCGGGTACCATGTCTCGTTCAGGATGGGTTCCCACATCCATACGGATGGGTGGTTTCTGTCGCGTCGCACCATGTTGCGGATGTCGTTATATACTCTTTGGGCAAAGATTGGCTCTTTGTTCCAGAATTGCCAGCCCGGTGTATTGACGATGACAAAGAGTCCCAGTTCGTCGCAGGCATCCATAAAGGCGGGGTCTTGCGGATAGTGAGCGTTGCGTATGACGCGTAAGCCGGCATCGCGCAGCTTCTTTGCATCGCGCCAGTGCAGGCTGTTGGAAAGGGCATTTCCTACAACGGCAAAGTCCTGATGGCGGTTGGCGCCGATAAGCGGATAAGGATAAGGTTTGCCATTAAGCCAGAAACCGTCTTTACCTTTGAATTCGATGCTACGGATGCCGATGCGACGACGATAACCGTCTATCGTCTGACCGTCTTTATCTTGAATCAAAACGTGCAATTGGTAAAGATAGGGGGAGTCGGGATCCCATAAGTTGGGTTCGGACACTTGCATGGAGGTATGTGTCTGACGGGCTTTTCCGCGCGCTACGCTCAGCTTTTTCTGTGCCGACTGCACCAGATGTCCTTCACGGTCGTACAGTTGAAAGACAATTCGCCCTGAGAAGTTTTTTCTCGATTGGTTACGGACGTGCAGGTCGAGGCCGATTTCGGCCGAGGTTTCGGACACGTGATTGTAAGACACGAACAGACCTCCTCCGGCAGGTACATCTTCGTAGTTGGGGTCGGTTATGAATACCCGATTATGAACCACCATCCAGCAGTCGCGATAGATACCGCCGAAGTATGCAAAATCGAGCATCTCCTGCGGTTTTCCGGGAGGATAGGCCGGGTCGTCGCTGTTGTCGGCCCAGACGGCAATAACATTGTCTTCTCCAAACTTCAATAAGCCGGTTGCATCGGCAACAACGGGCAGGTAGCCTCCGAAATGTTCTTTGATTAACGTTCCGTTGATCCATATTTTTGATTTTCCCATGATGGCTTCGAAATGGAGGAATAACTGCTTGTCCTTCCAATCGTCCGAAGGAGTAAAGTGCTTTCGGTACCATGCTCCACCCTGGTAATTGACACAGCCGCTGGCTTCGCTTGGCAGGTATTCCATGCCATTGGGCAAAGAAACCAATTGCCAGTTGCGGTCATCGAAATCGGGTTGTTCTGCTCCTTGTATATTGCCTTTGTAAAAGCGCCAGGCCGGATTCATGCTGTAGGCTGTACGTCCGGTATGGGGCAGTTCAAAAAAACCTGCGGTTGAATATTCGGGTTGTTCTGCTGCCTGCATGGGAAGCGTAAAGCCAAGCAGCACTACAATTAACCACAATCGGTAGAGTTTGCAAAACGTGATCATCTTTTTTCTTGGTTAGTTAGATTTATTAGGTAATGTTTTCTCAGTTATTATCAATGCCGGTCTGGTCACTGTTTTTTTCTTTATAAAAGTTGATGCGCTGTTTCCATACCTTGTCTTCCAGTGGAAACACCTGGTGATTGTTGGCCCAGTGGATCCACTTGGCTTCCAGTTCTTCTACTTTTTCGGGATATTGGGCCGAAAGGTCATGAGTTTCGAACGGGTCGGTGGACAAGTCGATCAGTTCCCATTGTTGTTTGCGGCTGGCCTTGACAAGCTTCCAGTTGCTTTCGATGATGGCGCACGAACTTTGATGCTCGAAATAGAGGGTACGCGGCTTGACGGCCTGTCCTGACACAGCCGGCAGCAGACTGATACCCGGCAGGTCGGCATGAGCCTTGCTATTGGGCCAGGAGGCGTTTGCAAGATCCATACAGGTTGGCAGTAAGTCGATGATGTGAGCCGGTTGGTGGCAGATGCCTCCTTTGTTTGTGTTCTTTTCCGGGTCGCCATAAGTCAGGATGAAGGGAGTACTGGTTCCACCCTGAAAACACCATTGCTTATAGCTACGGTAGGGCGTGTTGGACAAGTCGGCCATGAGTTGTCCTATATATCCTCCTTCGTTGGTGGCTCCGTTGTCACTTAAAAACAGGAAGACAGTGTTGTCTAATATTCCTTTCTTACGGACGGCATCGACCAGTTTTCCGATGCCTTCATCCATGATTTCTATCATAGCTGCGTAGGTGGCCATGTCTTTTATCCATTTTTCCTGTTGCTGGGGTGTCAGGTCACTCCATGCAGGCCGCTTGCCGTCGAATTCACGGGTATATAAGGGGAGTTGCATGCTATCGGGTACAAGGCCTAATTACTTCTGTTTTTCGAAACGTTGTTGGCGCAGGATATCATATCCTACTTTGTAGCGCTCGATGCATTTGGCCACACGGTCGGCAGGAGCTTGGAGAGGCAGATGAGGAGCATAGTGGGCAACGTATAGGAACATGGGTTCGGCTGTATTGTGTCCTTGTACAAAGTTTACTGCCGAATCGGTGATGGCGTTGGTATAGTAATAGTCGTCGGGAAATTCGGTGACACGTTCCAGATTATTGTAAACGGGTGTTGGTTTGTAATAGCTTCCGCCACCGCTCAGACAGCCGTAATAGCGGTCGAAGCCCCGTTCTACGGGATAGCTTCCGTTGGGAGCCTCGAAGGCTCCTTCGACAGTCACATGCCATTTACCGCTCATATAAGTGCGATAGCCGTTGGCCTTCATTACTTCGGCTATGGTTGGATATTCGTGACTGATTTGTCCGCGATATCCGGGGCGGTGCTCATCGACGGCTGTCATCCAGCCCATCCCGACTTCGTGCTGATAGCGTCCGGTAAGCAGTGCTGCACGGCTTGGGCAGCTGCGACCGGTATTCTTGAACTGACTGAAGCGTAAACCTTCAGCTGCCAGTCGGTCAAGATTGTGTGTCTGGATCTCGCTGCCGTAACAGCCTAAGTCGGAGAATCCCATATCATCGCACATGATGAGAATGATGTTGGGCGTTGTCTTTTCCTGTGCAGTGGCATGAGGCGAAAGGAAAGCCAGTAATGAAGAAGAAATAAATAATTTATTCGTAATATGCATAGATGAGATGATTTAAACGGTTAGACTTCTTTATGATCATATTTTGAGTGATGATGAGGCATACTGAATGCTTATGTCTGTTTGTTTTCATTGGGTACGAAGATGTTTAGGAGCAACGTCTTCTGTTACGCGGATAGCGGGTTTCACTGCTTTTTGTTCGTGGCTCTGATTTTCCGAAGCAGAGTTTCAAAGGCGAACACTTTGTCGGGATACCGGACCGACACGTTGTTTTTCTCATACTTCCCGTCCGTAAGGTCGTATAGTTGCGGAATGCTGTCGTTGCCTGTTTCGCATTTGGCACCCCAGCTCACTATGGCAGGGCCGTCGTTGGCTTCGATGTATTTCCAGTGACGGGTACGTATGGAGAGGACATGATTGGCTGACTGTTCAACTACCCAGGGACGATCGTTCGAATCGGTGCCTAATAAGTTTCCCAGTCGGTTTTGACTGTCAGGCGCGCTTCCCTTGGGAAATCTCGCTCCAATCAGGGCACCAAGCGATGCCATCCAATCGATTTGCGAAATCAGGACGTCTGATTCTCCACTTGGTTTGATGCCTTTGGGCCAGCGGATAATAGCCGGAACGACGGTGCCTCCTTCGTATGCTCCGTATTTGTAACCCCGGAAAGGTCCGGCCGGTTTATGGTTGCCCAATAACTCTTCGGCACGATCCTGATAGCCGTCGTCTATTACCGGTCCGTTGTCGCTTGACAGGATGATCAGTGTGTTGTCGGCAATACCCAGTTCTTCAAGAGTCTGCATGATTTCTCCTACACACCAGTCGAATTGTACGATGGCATCTCCTCGCAATCCCATGGAAGACTGACCGCGGAAACGTGGATGAGGAAAGCGAGGTACGTGAACATCGTTGGTGGCAAAATATAGGAAGAACGGTTCGTTCTGATGAATCTTGATGAAACTGACGGCGTGCGACGTTATGGAATCGGCTATGTTTTCATCTTTCCAGAGCGCTTTACCACCGCCTTTCATATAGCCTATTCGGCTAATGCCGTTCACGATGGATTTGTCGTGTCCGTGGCTTGGCTTCAGGTTGTAGAGCAACTCGGGGTTGTCCTTCCCTGTAGGTTCTCCCGGGAAGTTTTTTACATAACTTACTTCGATAGGAGCGGTGGGGTCGTAATCGGCTACCATACCGTTTTCGATGAACACACAGGGGACGCGATCGGCTGTAGCGGCCATGATATAATGGTAATCGAATCCTAAGTCGTCTAACGAAGAAGGTAGCGGAGCGTTCCAATCCTGATTACCGGTTTTGTCGCCTAATCCTAAATGCCACTTGCCGACAGCAGCTGTGGCATAACCTGCATGTTTGAACATGTCGGCCATGGTGTATTGTCCGGGTTTGATGATCATGCCTGCATTACCGGCAGCAATATCGGTTCCCGGTTTGCGCCATGCATATTCACCTGTTAATAAGGAGTAGCGCGACGGCGTGCTTGTCGAGGCTGTGGCATGTACATTGGTGAAGCGGATACCTTCGGATGCCAGTCGATCGACATGAGGAGTTTTTACTCCTTGAGCGCCATAACATTGCAAGTCACCATAACCCAAATCGTCGGCATAGATAATGATGACGTTGGGTTTTTCACGTTCTTGTACTTTTCTATTGTTCTTAGGTGCTTCCGTTGCGGCTGTTATGCCGGCCATGATGGGTGAAAGCAACGACAGGGTTAATAATGACTGTTTCATTGGGCTCCAAGGTTAGCTTTACGATGGTTTGAGAAACATGGAGTTGTGTCGTCTTTTCTATCGACACAACTCCGGTTCCTCACGTTTTTTAAAAAGAGATATTAGCGGTCTTTTTCGGTCGAAAAACGAACAGGATCGTTATATTGTTCCTGTAGCTTGAGCATTTCTGCTTTTAGTTCGGTTACAATGGAATCGTATTCGCTTTTTCCGTATAAATTGTTCATTTCGGTCGGATCGTTCTGTATGTCATAGAGTTCCCATGCATCGATATCGTTATAGAAGTGTATCAGTTTGTAACGTTCGGTGCGGATGCCGTAATGGCGCTTTACCATGTGCTCAGCCGGGTATTCGTAGAAATGGTAGTAGAGTGCTTTACGCCAATCGGCTGGTTTTTCGCCTTTCAGCAACGGGAGCAGTGAAACGCCTTGTATATCTTCAGGAATTGGTGCACCGGCCAGTTCGAGGAAAGTGGGGGCATAGTCGATGTTCTGCACTAATTGCGGGATGTCACCACGGGTCTTGAAGTCGGCAGGCAAGTGCATAATGAGCGGTGTACGCATGGATTCTTCATACATGAAACGCTTATCAAACCATCCGTGTTCGCCCATATAGAAGCCTTGGTCGGAAGTATAGACGACCAGTGTATTGTCGAGCAAACCGTTTTCTTCCAAATAGTCGAGTACGCGGCCTACATTGTCATCGAGCGACTTTACAACTTTGGCATAGTCGCGCATGTAGCGTTGGAATTTCCATTCTGCCAGTTCCTTACCTTGTGGATTCTTACGGTAAAAGTCTTCGATGATGGGATTGTAGAAGTCGTCCCAAGCCTTTCGTTGTGCCGGGTTCATACGTCCCAGGAAACTTTCGTAAAGAGCCTTCAGACGGCTGTCTTTCCCTTCTTTCAACATTTTAAGGTCGTAGATCAGATCCATGTCTTTAGCGATGCTCATCTCTTGGGCAGCAGCAGCCAAACGCCCCTCGTAATTATCATAGAAGTTGCTTGGTAGCGGGAATTCCTTGTCTTCGTAAAGGTGTAAGTTACAGGTGTCGGCCATCCAGTTGCGGTGAATGGCTTTGTGATGGATCAGCAGGCAGAAAGGTTTGTTTTTATCGCGCTTGTTTTCCATCCAGTCGATTGCATCGTCAGTGATGATGTTTGTGATATAGCCCTCCTTTTGGATGGTATCGTTGTTTTGCGTGATAAAGTCGGGGTTGTAGTAGTCGCCTTGTCCGGGCACTACTTCCCAATAGTCGAATCCCGATGGGAGACTTTCCAAATGCCATTTGCCTACAACGGCTGTCTGATAACCGGCTTTACGGAGCAGCTTGGGGAAGGTTTGTTGGGCACTGTCGAATACACAGGTGGTATTGTCATAGAACTTGTTGGCACACGAGTGCTTACCGGTGAGCATACAGGCACGGCTGGGACCACTGAGCGAATTGGCCACAAAGCTGTTGGTAAAGCGAACACCGTCGCGGGCAATGCGGTCAAGGTTGGGAGTCTCTATGTTACGGGTATCATAGCAACTCATCATCTGAGCCGTATGATCATCGGTCATGATATAGACTATGTTATAAGGCTTGGGCGCATTGTCTGGTTGATGGCATGCCGAAAAGAGGGAGGCTATACCGGCTATGCCGAAGAGTGGGTAGATTGAATTATTCATAAATATGTTTGGGTTTTATAATTATTGCATGATGATTGTTATAAAATAGTGCTTAACCGATGTTATTGGCTGATGCTACTGATGCGAAGTTTGTAGGAGTGCTTTTGCTGCGGAATGCGATATTGAGGTAATGTATCCACATCTTTTCCGCAACTTGCGTTTCCGACACCACGTACGGCTGCATCGAGATGGAGGACCGTGTACGGGCGTTTTTTCAATTCCCACATGTGGTTGCAGTTCATCAAATCTTCATCAGTATAGTGCAGAGCCGAGAATGAGACATTCCCTTCAGTTTCTATCTTGATGCCAGTACCGGAGTCGTTGCGAAGAAGTAGTTCGCGCAATCCTTCACGGTTTCCCATGGATTGTGGCTTGACATACTTCTCTTCCATTTGATCTACAGTCGTGTGGAAGCGACCTACCGAACATCCGTCTTTACGGTCGTTGTAGTTCTCCCAAGGTCCGTATGCGTAATAATCTATTTTATTCAGAGAAGAGTCAATACCGCAAACGAGTCCGCATCTTCTAAGTTCTGTGGTCTGTGGAGTCAGCTCTACATCCAGATCGATAATGCCATTGGGCAAAATGGTATAGACAATTTGGCTGTGGCATAAGTTGCCGTTTCGGGTAGTTTTTATAATGACGGCATTCCCTTTTTTCTCTAATGTACACGTTCCTGTTGGCTCAAGTCCGTTCGAGGTTTCAGTAAATTTGTCATTCTCTATCCAGCGGTGATTGTCGTATAGGAATCCTTTGTTCTGACTGATAACCGGTTGTCCGTTTAGAACAAGTGTGGTCATCAATCCGTTTTGTCTGTCAAAGGCAGCCTCGATATGCGCATTCTTTATGACGAACATGTTCGGAGTCTCTTCTACTTTCAATGCATTTTTGCGATTGCCTTTGGTAGAGAGTGCAGGTAAGGTGCCACGTTTCAGAAGTTCGTATTGTTGCTGTGCAACTACGTGTCCGGCTTGACACCAGGTCGAAGCATTACTTGTACAGACATTCAGGTTAAGCATTACTTCTTTCCCCTCTTTTTGTGCCTGATTAAAGGTGATTTCGGGCAGCTTTAGATTAATGACAAGCGAATCGTCAGGCATGACATGACCGAGCAGCAGGCTGTCTGTAGTCAGAATATAGCCATCTTTCAATACCTGCCAGCGTAGATAAAATCTGTCAAGTGGCAAGAAATCATACGTATTTTTCAGTTGGATTTTGACTTCATTACGATCAAAATCCGTTTCTAAAAGATCAAAGTGTACATATTGATATACGGCTTTTACTTCTTTCAGTTTAGGCGATTCGTCGCGTGTAGCAGGAATGATGCCATTTGAACAGAAATTGCCCTGATGCGGTCCAGGAAAATCATAACCGGTATGCAGACGATAAATGCCCTTTTTCATTTCACGGGGTTCGTAAATGGCCTGATCTACCCAGTCCCATATGGCACCGCCTATGGCTGATGTGCTGCTTTCTATACTATTCCAGTATTCTTTCAAATTGCCGATGGCATTTCCCATGGCATGTGCATATTCACAAATGAACATAGGTTTATCGAATGCGTTGACATAAGTGTCCATCCACTTCATGCCCGGATACATTTTAGAATACAGATCACTGAAACGATTGCCACCGTATTCTTTGCCGTCGCGAGTCCCTTCGTAGTGCACGGGGCGATTGTCAAGACGCTTGGCTGCATCGTAGCATGCCTGGAAGTTGCTTCCACCTCCTGCTTCATTTCCCAAACTCCAGAATATAACGCTTGGATGATTGCGGTCGCGCAGTACCATACGGTCTATGCGATCGACGAAGGCGGGAATCCACGAAGGCATGTTACTGATGGATTGGTTGGCATGGTCTTCTAAGTCGGCTTCATCCATTGTATAAAGGCCAAAGTAATCGAACATGGCATACATCTTGGCTGCGTTGGGGTAATGGGATGTACGGATGGTATTGATATTGTTCTGTTTCATCAGCAATACATCTTGCAGCATCGATTCGGTGGGTACGGCACGTCCGTAAACAGGGTGAGTGTCGTGGCGGTTTACACCTTTGAAGAAGACGCGTTGTCCGTTGATGTAAACTAATGAACCCCGTATTTCGATTTCTCTGAATCCGTATTTGGTCGAGAAGGCCATTTCTTCTATGCCTTTTTCACGTTGACTGATGTGCAAGGTATAGAGATTAGGCGTCTCTGCTGTCCAGAGATGTAAGTCTTTCAAGGGGAAAGAAGCTTGTATTTCGATTATTTTCTGGTCTTGCATATAGGGTATGCGGAGGGTTTGTTCGCTGACCAGATTGCCGTTAGGGTCCATCAGACTAAGTTTGACTTCTTTGGTGCCTTTTAGTCCGTCACGATTATCCAATGTTAAAGCTACAGACATGTTGCCCTCTTTATAGTTGGACTGTGCTTCTAATTTGGAGGTAATATAATGATCGCGTATGCTGGTAAGCGGGGTGTTATACAAGTAAACATCGCGGAAAATTCCACTCATGCGGAACATATCCTGACATTCCAGATAAGATCCGTCACTCCAGCGGAAAACCTGTACGGCAAGGCGGTTTTCTCCGGTACGTAAGTATGGTGTCAGATCGAATTCGGCTACATTGTTGGCTCCTTGTGTGTAGCCTACATATTGGCCATTCAGATAGACGAAAGCTGCACTGTAAATACCTCCGAAATGGATGAATGTACGTTGTTTTTCCCATCCTTGTGGCAGATGGAAGACACGGACATAGGATCCGACAGGGTTGATCCCATAATTTTTCCCGCCATCGTTGAAACCTTTGCGTGCGTCGATGTAAGGCGGAATATTGGCGTGGGGATATTCTACATTGGCATAGATGGGTCGATCGTATCCATGCATTTCCCAATTGGACGGCACCGGTATTGTGTCCCAATCAGAGATGTCATAATCTTCTTTATAGAAATCTTGCGGACGTTGTGATGGCTCGGAAACGAGGTGAAAAGCCCATTTGCCATTCAGAGAATAGAAGCATGAACTTTTGGGAGTGGTCCAAGGTGTCCGGTAGAAATCCGCATCTGCTGTCATTTCGTTCGTGGAAACATACGGCAGGTAGGTGGCATGACCGGGCTCTTTGTTTTCTTCGAAACATGTTTCGTCTTCCCAATAAGTCTTGGCACGTTGTGACAGGTCAGGACCGATATCTTCCGGCATGGCCATTTTACTTATTCTAATAGCAAATAAGGTTTCGGTAGAGTTCTCATATTTCCTTTTATCAACCAATTGCAGTTTACCTTCACTATTGCAGGATAAAATGAGATCAGGACTGTTTGTCGGAAAAATCTGCAGGAATTTGTCTTTCTGACGAATGGTCCATAATTGTGACTCGTCGGAACCGTTGTTTTCCGTTATTCCCAACGAATTGTCTGTGCGGGCATAGATAGCCTTATTGTCGAACGGATTGATGAACCGAAAACTGCTGGACAAGTTGCTGACTGTCCACTGTTGCATCTTATCTTCGACATTCAATCGGAGCAGAATGATTTCTGAACTTCCTTGTTTGTACCCAAGTGCATTTTGGACTTTTCCGGCAGGTATTACGTTATAAAGTTTATTTTTCGCAAAACCTACTTGTGCTTGAACCGCAGTAAATGCACATATGAGGAGGCTTACAAAGCTTATCAATACTTTTTTCATAGAGTTTCTTTTAATTTTCTGTTTTTGCCCGACCGTTATTGTTGGAGTCGGACAATGTTACTCCTATTTCTTCTATTTCCACTACAGCCGGTGTATCGTTAGGGGACGTAGCCTCTAATTTAATAAAACGTGCTGTTTCCTCATGGCCGAATGATACAGTTTGAGGCAAAGGGTTGTGCATGATATTGCTAAACTCGCCATTCAGCGTTATTTCTTTCCAAATCTGTCCGTCCTGGCTGACAGAGAGCTTATACCGGTAGGCCATAGTTGTTTTGGCCTGTTCGTTTAGAGGTGCATATGTAAATCCCTTCAAAGTTACTGTTTTTCCCAGATCTATCACTAAGGGTTGATCGGAAATTTTTTTCCAGGCAGTGCGTGGAAGGTCATTCCAGGAAGAAGTGGTTTGTTGCTCACTGAGTGGAGTGGCATAATAAGCCGCAACGTTGTTGATGCGCGCATCCAACCGTGATTCTTCTATATGAAGCCTTATGGCATCAGCTTTTATTTCAGGAAAACGAATCATTCGTTTGTATCCTACGGTTGTGCCTTTACCTATTGGCTCCCATTTCCCGTTGACAAGAGCTTCCAAATTAAATTGTTCTATTCGTTGGCCATGTGAGATATCTTCTTGCAACAGAACCACGTTGATTCTGGAGTCTGGTTTTAAGGTATAAATTTGTTTATCGCCTGGTGCAGCAATCCATAGTTTTTGACCTTCTGATACAGCGTTTTGTGCAAATGTCTGTTGACGGTAAGCTGCGAACTCCTTTAAGCGGGCAATGTCTGCTTCATGTATCATGCCTCGTTTATCTGGAGGTATATTGAGCAGTAATACGGAATTGTAACCGACAGATTGAAAATAAATGTCAGTGAGATGCTTCAAACTTTTCACCTTACTGTTTTCCTCTTCATGCCAGAACCATCCTGGCCGGATGGATACATCCACTTCGGAAGGATACCAAAAAAGTTCGGTGGCATTTTTCAGCATTTCTCTACTACCCAAGTCCTGTGCTTTACCATAGACACCCAAGCGTTTGTTGTTACTTTCTGAGCGGGCATAGATACCCGGTGTCAATACCGTAGCACTCCATTCTGTTTCACGACCTATACCTTTCTCGTTGCCTACCCAACGAACGTCATCGCCCATGATTGCCATTACGGCTTTGGGTTGCAAACGTTGGATGGTTTTGTAGAAGGCATCCCAGTCGTAAATTTGTTTTTTCCCGTTGGGACCCTCACCGTTGGCACCGTCAAACCATACTTCATGTACTTCACCATAGTTAGTCAACAATTCCGTCAGTTGTTGGATGAAGAATTGGTTATAACGAGGAGAGTCGCCGTAGCATTCGGCATTACGATCCCATGGCGAAAGGTAAACTCCAAACTTCATGTCGTATTTGGTGCAGGCATCGCGCAATTCTTTCACAACATCGCCTTTGCCACCTTTCCAATTGGATGAGGCTACAGAATGTCGGGTTGTTTGAGTGGGCCACAGACAGAAGCCGTCGTGGTGTTTTGCTGTAAGCAGAACCATTTTAAAACCGGCTTCTTTCAGAGTACGTACCCATTGTTCTGCATCCAGATTGGTTGGATTGAACAGAGTAGGATCTTCGGTTCCATCTCCCCATTCACGCCCGGTAAATGTATTGATGCCAAAATGGAGGAATGCTGTCAGTTCCATCTTTTGCCATTCGATTTGTTGGGGCGAAGGAACAAGGCGGGCTGCTATAGATACTTTTTGCTCCAGAGTTGCATTCTTAGGAAATTCTACATGCTTGATGTATAATGTGGTATCTTGCTGGGAATATCCTTGCAGGGAAAGTGTGCTTAATGCGCATCCTATTAAAAATAACTTGATTCTGTTCATGATTCATTCGGGTTTCAGAAAAAGTTGATTCCTATTGTTCGTTTTAAAATCGTATTATTTAATAATGATTTCGTCCAAATAGATTCTGGAAGCTTGACCTGGCCGTACATGATCTTCCGGACATTTACCCGGTGTTTCCAATGTAAACCGTATATAATGTGCTACCACATCTTTGGTTTTTATGCTTAGGTCCTCAATGAAATTTCCTTCTTTGAAAATTTCATTATCACTATATTCGCGTTCTCCTGCCAGCGTAAAAGTCTGGTTATCGGTGGATATCTCGACTTTGAAGGTCCTTGGTTTGTGAACACCCATACCATAATTCGTGATGCAGCCAACAGCACATTCATTAATTTTTTCCGGTTTTTGCAAATCGACTGTAAACGAAAGAGGTTTGGACGCGTCGCCAGTGAACCATTCGAAATCCGTCTGCTTAAGACTGCCCCGCACACCATTGACTAAGATATCTGCCTCTTTGGGAAGTCCTTGCAGGCTTTTTGCTGTTGCCTTATTCCTTTGTAGTGGTAAGATCAGTTTTTTTCCTTTTTGCTTTCCGTTAACAAAGGTGGCTGCCTGTAATAAAACTTCTTTGTCAATAACTAATTCCTGTTTATACAAAGGAGAGGTGGCTAACGGCTCTGTTCCATCCGTTGTATAATGTATTTCGACGTCGGGGCGTTCGCATTCAAGTTTGACATTCAGTTTATTGTCTGTTGGGGTGACCTTATGTTGTATATTATACATTGACTTGGCATATATAATGCCTTTGGCATCCAAATGTGTAAGATAATGATCCAATGCCTTCAGAAAGGCTGGCCAGTCTTTACTGTCGCGTGCCGACCAAGCTACTTCGGCAACAGCTGCCAGACGTGGGAAGATCTGATATGTCACATCTCGAGGACTTGAACAAAATTCAGTCCACATGGAACCTTGTACGCCCATTAGCAGGTTGGCGTATGACGGGTCCCAACTCTTTTGTATCGGTTCATAGTCATACACGTCCTTCAGCGTATTGTTTCCGAAATAGGTGAGCGGCTCGAACCACTGTGGCCCTTGGTAACGTATCAGGTAAAGTAAACGGGCGGGAGTCATTATGAAGGGATGTCCTTGCGCTGCAGCTTTCAGGGCAGCATTGCCGAATCCTTGCCATCCGAAGATAGTAACTCCTTCAGGCAGTTTGCTGTTCGTCAGCTCATCCCATCCCATGACTTTCTTGCCTTTTACTTCCTGTACGTATTTGCTGATGCGTCGCATGAAATATCCCTGCAAATCTTCTTCGTCTTGCAGGTGCTCTTTTTTTATTCGCGCCTGACACAAGGGGCATTCTTTCCAATGTGTTTTCCATGCTTCATCGCCTCCGATATGAATGTATTCAGAGGGAAAAAGTTCGGCTATCTCATCGATGATGCCTTGCAGAAAATCAAATGTCTTGTCATTTCCTGCACAGTAGATGATGTCGGCATTGCTACCACCAAGTCCGGGAAGCACTCCTATAAACTTATTTACCACCGGGCAGGCGTATTCCGGATAGGCTGCCAATGCTGCATTGGAATGAGCCGGCATGTCAATTTCCGGTATAATCTCAATTTGTCTTTGCTGGGCATAGTTGATGATTTCTTTCATCTGGTCCTGGGTATAATATCCACCGATGGGAGTCGGCTCTTCAGGAGAAGGATTCCGACGATCGGGGAAGGGGGAATATTCTCTGTTCACCCTCCATGCACCAACTTCTTTCAGGCGTGGATACTTTTTTATTTCAATTCGCCAGCCATTGTCATCTGTAAGATGCAGATGGAGTTTATTCAGTTTTAGCAGAGCCATGCAATCGATTATTTTCAGCACTTCTTCTTTCGGTATGAAATAACGTGAAACGTCCAGCATGAGCCCTCTGTATGGGAACCTTGGACCATCGGTCATTTCCATGGCCGGTATAATCCAGTCGATATCTTGACGTATCACGCGGTTTTCAATTTGTGCCGGTAAGACAAGTCTGAGTGTCTGAATTGCATAGAAGAATCCGCTAAGCGTTGATGCCTTTATCAATATACCTTCTTTTTTTACTTGTAAGGAATAAGATTCGGGCTTTATGCTTTTGTCCGTTTTGAAGATGATGTCTGCCTCTTTGTTGATGACGACTGATGGTGTAAAACCAGCCGGTAACGTAAACAATGATGAAAAGTATTCGGCAATAGCTTTTTGTTCACTGTCCTCAACCGAAATGCTCGTTTGAGAGGTGATCTTGAATGTTTCTTTACTTGTATTCTGGTAATGAAGCGGTCGGGGCACTAAAGCTATATCTTGGGACCAGAGTTTGCCCTGTACCGCTATACACATGATGATGGGAATGATTATTTTGTAGAATACATTATTGCTCATGGTCATGAGAGATTTTAAGGTGAATAAGAAAAAAAGGGGTAACAGATCTTTATTTCAAGTCCGCCGACCCCTTTTTGTTTTGTTGATTAATTGATTGGGTGACTGATTTTATAGGCTCAATTGATAGCTGGCTGTTGGGAAAGAGGAACTATTAAATAAACAGTTCGTCTCTCCCAGCCATGCATTGAGCCTACTCGATTTCAATTAATACCCGAAGTTATTGTCTGTAATACCGGGGTTAGCATCTCTTTCTGTATCAGGAATAGGTAACAACAAATTCTTTTTCAAGAAATCTTCCGTCAAATTACCTTCATTATAAATACGGTCGGTCCATTTCTGGGCGGCAGTTTTGTAATAGGCATCGGAAGCTTTTGTGAATTCGTGGTTATTGTGATATTCCAAAGCTTTTTTCAAATATTCTGTTCCGCGGATGCGAATCATTTCATACATGTCTGGTTCGCCAAACAATTCTATAATACGTTCGAAATACAGTTTTTCACGAACCTGTTCAGTGGATAATGAGGTTGGCCAATCCTTAGGTTCTACCGCAGGAGCTGTTGTTGTGGCAGATCTACGGGCGCGAGCCAAAACTTCATTTGCCAGTGAAATGGCTTTGTCCTTATCGCCTAATTCGTTGTAAACATCGGCCATCAAAAGTAACATTTCGGCATAACGATAGACCATCAGATTCTTGTGACTGGCTGTACCCTGTTGGCTTTGATCATACAGTTTAGCGTGTGCGGGCCAAGCTTGCTGGCTACCATTCTCAGCAAATGTCTTTTTCAGATTTTTTAAGGCTGATATACGGGCTTTCTCATATGCGGTGGCGTTGGCAGGTGCCTCTAAGTTTTCCAAGTAAGACAGCGACGGGTTAGCCGGATTTTCCATCTCTTCGTATGGAATACGGGTTACAAATTCCTTCGGTTCTACCCCTTTGCCGTTTTTGTAAATAGAGTCGTACACGGCTACTTCTTTTCCATTAACAGTTTTGCTACCCAATTGAACCTTATAACTGATGTAAGGATAGTAATATACGGAGTCGTTGGCAGAAGGCGTATCGCCTACCTGAGCCTTTGGATTGGCTTGGTTGTTACCGCTACGTTCTCTATGCTGCGTTAAGAAGGTCGCTGCGATGCGAGGATCGCCAGGATACATGCTCCAATGCATATCGTAAGCAGCTTTTGTAGCACGATAGGTACTCCAGTTTACGCCGGTGGTAGATGAAGTAGGCGAGAAACGATTGCTGGCACGGTTGAAGCAGTTGGTTGACGTTACGCTGAAATTGATTTGAAAAATCGATTCCTTGGAGTTTGATACCCAATCGCCGAACAGATCTGCAAAGTTGTTCTCTAACTGATATACGCCACTGTTGTAAACTGCATCAAACATATTCTTGGCATTGTTCCAGTTTTCCGTTGCATTGACACCCAATACGGCCAGTTTATAGTAAACCTTACCCATGAAAGCCTTTACTGCCCATGAATTGACACGACCTGCATCGGAGGTTTTATTAATGCTCTCGGCGACTTTCAAGTCTTCGATGACGTGAGCCAATATTTCTTCCCGTGGAGTACGTCCGATTATAATACCTTCGGAGGTAGAAGCGGTTGTCTTGAAAGGAACATCGCCAAACAGAGAAACCAGATTGTAATAAGCCATTGCACGCAAGAATCTGGCTTCGCCACTGTATTGGTTTTTAATTTCGGCAGATAGTCCGCTACTTTCCAGATTGCTCAGGTAAGCATTTACTTCGGAGATAACCTTATACATTGCATTCCAAGTCGTAGAAATCAGTCCGTCGCTCGATAATGACTGCAAACTTACAATACCGTCGCTACCGCTTCGTTGTGACCAGGCAAATCCTGAACCACTGATAGGTATTTCCTGCCAATGCTGTCCGTATGCCGACGTAGTGCTCATATAAGAGTAACAGCCTAATAATGCAAGTTCTGCATTACTTTCACTGGAGAACACAATGTTGTTATTCTGCGTATATAATGGATCTTCGTCCAAGCATGAAGACATGCAACATGCTACAGAAAGAGACAGAATTAAGAATTTTATATTTTTCATATCTTGTTTTCTTTAAAGTTTATGGTATCGATTAATGTTAGAAAGTTACATTTAGACCAAATATATATTGGCGTGGTGTAGGATAAGAGTTCATATCGACACCCGGACGTAAACCGTCAAATGCAAAGCTGTTTACTTCAGGGTCATAACCACCATAGTTAGTGATGATGAATGCGTTCTTTACAGATGCGAATACAGATGTATTCTGCAAGCCAACTTTCTTCATCCACGATTTGGGCAGTACATAGTTCAATGTAATGTCTGAACATCTCAGGTAACTTCCGTCTTCTACATAACGGTCCATAACCATATTCTGTACAATGAAGTTGGAAGAAGGATACAGGTTGGATTTATTTTCCGGAGTCCACATTCCTTCATAAGCTTTCTTTGATATCGTTCCGGCTTTGGTTCCCGGTGTGTTGATATAGCGGTTATTTACGTTGATGATGTCGCGGTCTTGCACTCCGGTGAACGAAGCTGAGAAGCTCAGATCTTTCCATGACAATGAAGTTTGGAAGCCATATGTAAATCCGGGATTGGGATTACCGATAATGTTACGGTCAGAATCGTTAATGGTGCCGTTGTCATCGAAGTCAACGAATTTCACGTCACCGGCTACCGGTTTCTGGCCTGACACGTCTTGATAATATCCGATGGTTCCGTCCGGTTTGGTATATCTTACACCTTGTTCCGTGATGTCTTCTTCTTGTACAATACCTTGTGTTACGTAACCAAGAAACAATCCCGGTTCCTCACCTTGCAAGAACACGTGACCTACACCGAAATGGTCGCCGAGTCTATTACCGTAATAGCCGATTCTTTCGCCTAAGCAGCCGAACTCTGTAGGAATAAGTCCGAGGCTTACAATTTTACTCTTGTTCTTTCCAAGGTTACCGGTAACGCTCCATTTCCAATCTTTGGAGTCAATGATTTGTGCATTCAAAGTCAGTTCGACACCTTTGTTATTCAAAGAACCCTGGTTGTAGTATGTCGAAGAGAATCCGGCAGAACCCGGCAAGTTTCTTGAAATAAGCAAATCGTCAGTTCTCTTTACGTAGAAGTCGATTGTACCACTCAAGCGCGAGCGGAAGAGGCCGAAGTCGATACCGGCATTCCAAGAAGAAGTCTTTTCCCAGGTCAGACCTGTATTCGGCAGGTTGGTAATGGTCAGTGTGGCCAGTTGGTTACCTAAACCATCAGCATAGTGATTCGTTCCACCGCCGTACATCGAGAAGGTAGAGTAGGGATTGATACTCTGATTACCCGTCACACCATAGCTGAAGCGAACTTTCAGCTGATTCAACCAGTTGATGTCTTTCATGAATTCTTCCTGTTCCATACGCCATGCCAAAGAGGCTGATGGGAAGTAGCCCCAACGGTTGCCTTTAGCAAACTTGCTTGAACCATCGGCACGGAGAGATGCTGTTATCAGGTACTTGTCGAGGAAAGACAGATTGATACGTCCTAAATAAGAAAGCAATTGATAATCGCGCTGTATCGGTTCCTGATGCTGTACGTTTCCTGCCATGTGGATACCGTTTTCTCTCAGGTCGAACATTGTAAATTGAGTTCCAATGACATTTTTGTTAAGGAACTTGTAAGCATCGTACGTCACACCTACCGTAGCATCCAAATTGGCGATGCTACCAAGTTTAGTGTTATAGTTCAACACGTTTTCAACAGAGTAATTGCTCTTGTTCAGGTCCGAAAGAGCCAAATATCCATTGTTGTTCATACCTTGATACAATTGCATACCATACCAACGGCTGCGATCGTTGATGTTCATATTACCACCTACACGCAGGTTGTATTGCAAGTTTTTCAGGATTTTCCATGACAAGTCCATACTCATATTGAATGTCTTGTCGTTGGTTACGTCTTCATAGTCATTTAGCCAGCTGAAGATTGTGGTCTTTGTTTCTGCCTGGAACGAAGGGTCGTCTTCGGGCATTTCGAAAGGAGCATAGTCCAATGCTGTACGTGAAATGGCTGTTGTTGAGCCACCCAGTGTGCTACCTCCGGCCATCATATTGTTCTGACGGAGTGAACCACTGAATGTCATGTTCAAATGAACGGTTTTCGACAGGTCCATACCAATGTTGGCACGCAAATCGCCTTGTTTCAGTCCGGTCTGTTTTACGGTACCATTTATATCCTTGAAGTTGGCAGAAATATAGTAAGTCATCTTGTCGCTACCGCCATTCACAGAAACCGAGTAGTTTTGTGAGAAGGCCGACTGGTATATTTCTTTTTGCCAATTGCGATACTGGATCAGGTGATACGTCTCCGGATTGTTAGGATCGTATTTGGCTAAAGCGTCGTTATATACATATCTTACTTCATCGCCTACGATATAGAAGGGATATTGTCCGTTCGAAATGCGTGAATTGACATAGTTGGCATGTTCGTACAGGTTGGTCATTTCCATCAGGCGGGTAGGCTCGGCTATGGTGAAGTTGGCACTTACATTGACTTTGGGCTTTCCTTGTTTACCCTTTTTGGTCGTAATCAGGATGACACCGTTTGCACCGCGCGAACCGTAAATGGCTGTTGAAGAAGCATCCTTCAAGATGGTGATGTCTTCGATATCCGAGGGATTCAGTGCAGCAAGCGGGTCCTGATTAATCTGGAAGTCGCCGCTGATACCCGATGAAGAAAATTCGCCTGCTGAGGCCTGCGGAACGTTATCGATAACGTATAATGGCTGGTTATCGCCGCGTAATGAGCTGGCTCCACGAATGGTGATTGAGGAGGCGGCACCGACAGCCGAAGATGAAGAGCTAACTACAAGGCCGGCTACTTTACCCGACAACAGATTGTCGAGCGAACTGGCTTTAGAGGCATCGTTCGGGTCGGGACGCATGGTCGTCAAAGCGCCGGTCAAGTCACCTTTTCGGGCTGTACCATAACCTACGACAACCACTTCTTCCAGTGCCTGAGCATCTTCTTTCAGTTCTACATTAATAACAGTTTGATTACCTACTGTAATTTCTTGGGTAGAAAAACCAATAAAGGTGAATACCAATACGGATTTCGGTCCCTCCACTTTTAACGAATAGTTTCCGTTCAGGTCGGTAATGGTTCCTACCGTGGTACCTTTTACCTGAACATTTACACCAGGCATTCCTTCTTTTAAATTATCCACTACTTTACCTGTAATGGTCTGCCCTTGAGCCAGTGCTCCAACTGAGAACACTAACATTGAAACCACACATAAACAGAAATACTTTAATTGTGCTTTCATTAATACTAAGTTTTTAGTTAAACATGAAATTGAGAACATTCATTTTTGTTTGTTTTTATTGTTTCTAAACGAAAATCACATTGCAAATTTACAATTGATTACTTTTGTTCACATCCGTAAATAACTATTTTACTTCCACTTTTGGCTAAGTAGTCATTATTAGTCGTTTATATGTCTGTTTTTGGAAGTTTCGCAGGCTTCCACTTTTGATTTTTCACTTCCACTTTTGACTATTTTCCGATATTTATATACCTTTGTATTAAGTAGAAAAGGACCTGTTATGAGAAATACATTACGATATATCTTTTTATTGTTAATCGTGTGCCTTACAATCGGAGATCAGTTGTATGCCACCAGTAACTATAGTTTCACCCAGATTGGTTTGCAACAGGGAATGCCTTCGTATGTCAATTATGTATTCGAGGAAAGTAATGGGGTCATCTGGTTGGATACGTCTAACGGGCTGATACGTTATGATGGCAAAGAACTGAAACATTATACAATTCCTCTGGTTGGTTCGGAGTATTCATATAGGCGAATCATGCAGATTGTAGAAGATAAAAACCGACAGTTGTGGTTTCTGACAGTTAACGGACTTGCCAGATATTCGCGAGAGAATGACGAATTCTCGTCCTGTTACTCAACCGACGGGCAGTTGGTCGTAGCAGGTGCGGTTTGTAAGATAGAAGACGGACTTATTTTTGGGGCTACTGATCGGCTGTACAAGTATAGCTATGACTCCGGTAAGATTGATGTGTTTGCCGAGCTTCATTATAAAGATAATTTCTTGATACAAAGGATGAAGTTTTGGGATTCGCATACATTGATTTGCTCCAATAGGGAAAAAGATATTCTGCTGTTCGATATTGATAGAAAGAAAGTGCAACCTGCTTTTTTCTCAGGAACCAATAATTTTGCAGATCTCTGCATTGACAATCAAGGATATTTATGGGTCACTGATTACAATAACGGATTAAAAAGATTTGCAAGGGATGGCAGACTCATTGCTCACTACACTACTCAGAACTCAGGGCTTAGTAGCGACTTGGTGCTGTGTGTTACATTGATAAACGGATGTGTTTGGGCCGGTACAGATGGTGGTGGCATCAATATTATCAACCCGGATAATGAAAGCATACAGGTACTTGAACATGAATCAGGCAATATCCATACATTGCCTGTTAATACCATCCTGCATATACATGGTAGCGAGAAGGGTAACAATGTATGGCTGGGTACTACACGAGGCGGATTGATAAATGTCAGAGAAACCAATATGGTTACTTTTTCCAGTGTAGCATTGGGTAACAGGAAGGGGCTGAGCGAAAATACTGTTCTCTCGTTGTATCAGGAACCCGGCTCTCACGACATTTGGATAGGAACCGATGGTGGCGGAATCAATAAGTTGGATGAGGAACGGAACGAGATTCTGCATTATCCTACTACGTGGGGCGATAAAGTTGTGTCTATATGTGGATATTCGTCCTCAGAATTGCTTGTCTCCATTTTCTCAAAAGGCTTTTTCCTTTTCAATAAACATACGGGTGCAAAGCGTGCCTTTAGGTTAACGCAGAATAAGTTGAGTGACTATATCAAGTACAGTCGTCTTTCGACTAATGTATATAATGAAACTGATGACGCCATTCTGTTGCTGACCAATCCGGTCACTCGTTATTACATTTCAACGGGCAGGACGGAAGAAGTAGTCAACGGCACTCCTGGAATACCACAGGGAATGCTTTGCAGCGCAGGTCGTGACAGTCTGTATTCTTACTTTCATAATACTCAAAATCTTTATAGAATACCGAAAGGCGGAAAACAACTCCAGCCTATGTTTCATTCCGATACGGCTTATTTCATAAATTCTGTTTCGTTAGATCAGAAGGGCACCTTTTGGATTACGGGGAGTGAGGGATTGTTTACTTTTAGGGAGGGTAAACTGACACATATCGAAAGCTCGTTGTTTCGGGAGGCTAAGTCTGTCTTGTGCGACGAGAATGGTTGTGTCTGGATTGGTGCAGGGCAGGATTTGTTTGCCTATCACCCCAAAGAGAAAAAATTCATATTGTATGGCGAGGCTGACGGATTGTTGAGGAATGAGTATTTGCAGAAACCTAAGCTCCTGTCCAACGCCCGGCGGGTTTATATGGGGGGAGTCAACGGGTTGCTATGTATTGATGCTGTCGCCGATGAGCTGAAGCTGACTGACGAACGGGATGCCGAGGTGGTTCTTTTGGATTTCTCGGCTGGTGGCGAGAACCTGATGGGGCGATTGGAAGATGGAAAGATATCGCTGCCGTGGAATTGCCGCAACATACAGTTGCGCTTTTTGGTCGAAGGAGATGACATCCTGCGTCCGCGTCTTCTCCATTATACGCTCGATAACTGGCCGGAAAACGCAATTACGAGCTACGACACCGAGCTGAATATCCCTTCGTTGGCATCGGGCACTTATCCCATCCGTGTCAGCTATACGAAGAAAGACGGTGGCTGGTCGCAAAGCCAGAAGGTGCTGACATTGGTCATACTGCCGCCATGGTACAAATCCTGGTGGTTCATCACGCTGTTGGGCGTATTGTGTATGTTGCTTGTCTATTGGGCCATTGTTTCGGCTTTGCGTAAGAAAGACAACCGCATTAAATGGATGTTGAAGGAGCACGAACAGGCCATCTATGAGGAAAAGGTCCGATTCCTTATCAACATCAGTCACGAACTGCGTACTCCGCTCACGTTGATATATGCGCCGCTGAAGAAGGTTATCGATTCCATTCAGCCAGCCGATCCTTATTTCAAGCAATTGAATATAGCCTTTAAGCAGGCACAACGGATGAAGGATCTTATCAGTATGGTACTCGATGCCAGGAAGATGGAAATGACCATGACCAAGTTGGACATACAAAGCTACGACCTGAACCAGTGGATCGAGGAAGTATGTGCTAATTTTGCCGACAGTGAGAGTGATACCAATAAAATAGAGTTGCAACTCGACGACAAGATAGGGCGGGTGGCTTTCGACAAGGAGAAGTGTATTGTTATTCTGTCCAATCTGTTGATGAATGCCATCAAACACAGTCCGGCTAAATCGCCTGTCCGTGTGCGGACCGAACGGACGGAAGACGGGCAGTATATCCGTATTTCAGTGTCCGACCAAGGTGTTGGGTTGAAAAACGTCGATCCGGACAAGTTGTTTGTACGGTTTTATCAGGGAAATTCCGAGCAGGGTGGAAGCGGCATCGGATTGTCGTACTCTAAGATTCTGGTCGAACTGCATAAGGGTAAAATCGGTGCTTACAACAATCCGGATAAGGGAGCGACTTTCTACTTCGAGTTGCCGCTTTCGCAGACTGTTGCCGGAGACATACCAAAGAACAATACCTACCTGAACGAACTGCTGTCGTCGCAGTCGTCCATCGATATAGCGATGCCTGACAAGGACAAAATAAGCAGCGTTCATCTGAAGGACTATGTGATATTGGTGGTGGACGACAACAAGGCCTTGGTTGACTACCTTGTTGATGACTTGAAGGAGTTGTTCAAGCGGGTTTTGGTGGCCTACGATGGTGAACAGGCGTACAAGATAGCTTGCGAAGAGAATCCGGACATCATTGTCAGTGATGTGATGATGCCGGTCATGAACGGATATGAGTTATGCAAGGCTGTCAAGGAAAATATTGCCGTTAGCCACATTCCCTTTATCCTGTTGACTGCCAGAAACGATGAGGCCAGTCGGCAGTATGGCTACATGTTGGGTGCCGACAGTTATCTGGAAAAACCGTTCGAAATGAAAGAACTGTTGGCAAAGATTGTCAATAAGCTCTATAACCGTGTGCAGACCCGTCGGCATTATCAGCAGGTAGGGAGTCAGCCTGTGCTTGGTGAGAATGATCTGACGAAGAAAGATACCTCTTTCATGGACAAGCTGAACCAGATCATCGTGGACAATCTGGATAATACGGAGCTCGACATTCCTTTCCTGTGCAAGCAGATCGGCATGAGCCGTGCTTCGCTTTACAACAAGCTGAAGGCCATTACCGATATGGGTGCCAACGACTACATTAATAAGATCAGAATTGAGCAAGCCATGAAACTGATAGCGGAAGGTGATTTTAATTTTACTGAGATTTCGGAGAAAGTGGGTTTTGCTTCGGCACGCTATTTCAGTACTTCGTTCAAGCAATACACGGGGAAGACGCCTACCCAATATAAGAAAGAAGCAGAAGGCGGGCATTCTGTCTGATTCAGTCGGCTATTGCTTGCGGATATTTTCCCAGTTGGAGAAATCTTTTTTCTTAACTGGGAAAATAATTGGTGGGAATTTCGTTGTCGGATTGCGACATTCGGTGAGCCTGTGGCGCATTAAAAAGAATTAGGCACAGACTACTCACCTTCCTGTCATTATGAATAAATCTTCTGACTTCGAAGTGTGTATTCTGTGCCTAAAAAAGACATTTTTCAAAAAGTGTCATTTAAAGGGCTGATTATTATATCTTTGCGGAAAGAGTGGGATTCAAACCCACGGAACAGCAAAAGCCGTTCGCCGGATTTCGAGTCCGGTCCATTCGATCACTCTGGCATCTTTCCTTCCTTTTGACGGTGCAAAGGTAAGATTTTCTTTTATTCGTTATACATTTCCCGCAGTTTTTTTGCGATTTTCTTTCTATTTCCTGCTTTGAGGGCTGATTGCCCGTGAGTGGATGTGGCTGTCGAGGTTCGTTTTTGGAGCCTGTTTGAGGAGAAAATGAACATTTTAGGCTGTATTGTTGTTCTTTTTTCAGGATTATTCATATATTTGTTGCAAATCCTTAAATATTTAGAGTTATGAAAAAGTTTTTTGGTGTATTTTTAGTGGCCATCTGCTGTCTGGCAATGGCTACGCCTGCACAGGCGCAACTGTTGAAGTGGGGCGTTAAAGGTGGTTTGAATATGTCGAAATTGGACATTAAGAATGGTCCTACAAGCGACAATACTACAGGTTTCTTTATTGGCCCGATGGCTGAGCTGACAGTTCCGTTGATTGGTTTGGGCATTGATGGTGCGTTGATGTATTCGCAACGTGGTGAAGATGACTGGAAACAGCAGGGTATTGAGATTCCTGTCAATCTGAAATATACTATCGGTTTGGGTAGTATTTTGGGTGTTTATGTAGCTGCCGGACCGGACTTCTTCTTTAACTTCAAGGATACCAAGTGGGAAGGTTTCGATACGAAAGCTACGCAAGTAGGATTGAATATCGGTGCCGGTGTGAAATTGGTTCAGCACTTGCAGATCGGTGTAAACTATCAGATTCCTTTGGGCGACAGTTTCTCGTGGAAGGGTATTGGCGAAGCCATTAGCGATGAAATAGGTGGCAACGGAAAAACGAAAACCTGGCAGATTTCATTGGCTTATCTTTTCTAAAGTATATATTTCCCTTTATTGGGAGCGAGGGTGTATCAAATTAAAAGGAGACCGCAGTTTCTTAATTTGATACACCCTCTTTCTGTCTTTTTGTCGTATCTTTGTCGGCACGATGGAAAAGTTTGTCGATGTCATATTGCCTTTGCCCCTGAATGCCTGTTTCACGTATGCCCTACCGCCCGATATGGACGAGGAGGTGCAGATAGGCTGTCGGGTGGTGGTCTCCTTCGGTAAGAAGAAGTTCTATACCGGCATTGTGCGCAATGTGCACTATCTGAAGCCGCAGGATTATGAGGTAAAGGACGTGTCGGCCGTGCTCGATACGCAGCCTGTGCTGCTTCCGCTCCAGTTCAAGTTCTGGGAGTGGTTGGCCGATTATTATCTTTGTACGCAGGGCGATGTCTATAAGGCTGCCTTGCCTTCGGGCCTGAAGCTGGAGAGCGAGACGGTGGTGGAGCTTAATCCGGATTTTGAGGCTACCGAACCCTTGACCGAACGCGAACAGAAAGTCTTCGACCTTCTTACTGCCGACCCCGAACAGACCGTGACCCGGTTGGAGAAAGACAGTGGGCTGAAGAACATCCTGTCGGTAGTGAAGTCGTTGCTCGAGAAAGATGCGCTTTTTGTAAAGGAAGAACTGAAACGTACCTATAAGCCCAAGACCGAGACCCGTGTACGCCTGACCGAAGCAGCCCGCAACGAACGGCGGCTGCACTTCTTCTTCGACGAACTGCAACGGCGGGCACCGAAGCAGCTGGACTTGCTGATGAAGTACATCGAACTGTCGGGTTGCCTGGGTGGCCGGACGGTGAAGGAGGTGCCGAAGGCAGAACTGTTGCAGCGTTCAGGCGCTACGCCAGCCGTCTTCAACGCGCTGGTGGAAAAAGGTGTGTTCGAGGTATATCATTATGAAGTGGGCCGTCTCGATACGGTTTCCGGCGGAGGAGAGGAGCCGCTGAATGCACTGAACGTGCATCAGCAGCGGGCTTACGACGAGATTCTGGCTTCGTTCCGGCAGAAGAATGTCTGTCTGCTGCACGGAGTCACCTCCAGCGGCAAGACCGAGATTTATATCCACCTGATCGAACAGGTCATCCGGCAGGGCAGGCAGGTGCTCTATCTGCTTCCCGAAATAGCTCTTACCACTCAGATTACCGAACGGCTGAAGCGGGTGTTCGGTTCGCGGCTGGGCATCTATCACTCCAAGTTCCCCGATGCCGAACGGGTGGAAGTTTGGCAAAAACAGTTGTCCGAGCATCCTTACGACATTATTCTCGGTGTGCGTTCGTCCCTCTTTCTGCCTTTCCAGCGGTTGGGGCTGGTAATTGTCGATGAGGAGCACGAGAATACTTATAAGCAACAAGATCCGGCTCCCCGTTATCATGCCCGCAACGCGGCTATTGTATTGGCGTCGATGTACGGAGCAAAGACGTTGCTGGGTACCGCTACGCCCAGTGTGGAGAGTTGGTACAATGCTACCGAGGGCGGTAAATATGCGTTGGTTGAACTGAAAGAAAGATACAAGGAACTGCAACTGCCCGAAATCATCCCCGTTGATATCAAGGAGTTGCAGCGGAAGAAGCGCATGAACGGCCCCTTTTCGCCTTTGCTGCTTCAGTACATGCACGAGGCGCTCGATCGGAAAGAACAGGTGATTCTTTTCCAGAACCGACGGGGCTTTGCGCCTATGATAGAGTGTCATACGTGCGGTTGGGTACCGAAATGCAAGAACTGCGATGTCAGTCTGACCTATCATAAGGGACTGAACCAGCTGACCTGCCATTATTGCGGATATACGCAGCCTGTTCCGCGTCAGTGTCCGGCCTGCGAAGGAGTCGATTTGCGCAACCGCGGTTTCGGCACCGAGAAGATCGAGGACGACGTGAAGGCTCTTTTCCCCGAAGCCCGTGTGGCGCGTATGGACCTGGATACGACCCGTACCCGTTCGGCATACGAACGCATCATCCACGATTTTCAGCAGGGGCGTACAGACATTCTTATCGGTACGCAGATGGTTTCCAAGGGATTGGATTTCGATCATGTCAGTGTGGTGGGCATCCTCAATGCCGACACGATGCTCAACTATCCCGACTTCCGTGCCTACGAACGTGCCTTTCAGCTGATGGCGCAGGTGGCCGGGCGTGCCGGTCGGAAGAATGGCCGTGGCAGGGTGGTACTGCAGACCAAGAGCATCGATCATCCCATCATCCCGCAAGTGATGCACAACGATTTCGAGGGAATGGTGGCTGGGCAGTTGGCCGAACGTCAGATGTTCCGCTATCCGCCCTATTATCGCTTGGTGTATGTCTATCTGAAGAACCGCAACGAGCAGTTGCTCGACCTGATGGCTCAGACGATGGCTGCCAAACTCCGTGCCGTGTTCGGCGCGCGGGTGTTGGGACCCGACAAACCTCCCGTGGCCCGCATTCAGACGCTGTTCATCCGTAAGATTGTGGTGAAGATCGAGATGAATGCTTCGATGGCCCGTGCCCGCCAGTTGCTTGTACAAGTGCAGCGCGAGATGGTGGCTGAGGATCGCTTCAAGTCGCTCATCGTCTATTACGATGTGGATCCGATGTAAACGATAATGGTTGAATGGAAACGGCCTGCTAAAGATGCAGATAGCGAATGTTGTCTGCATCTTCGGTAGGCCGTTTCCTATGGGCTTATATGTAAAGTGAATGGGTTATTCACCGAACGAGCCACCATCGTTTACATCGCCTATGCTGCCTGATGATTTCTTCACCAAGATGGGATGTGCGGTGTCTATAGGATTTCCTTGTACGTAATAATAGTCTTTGGATGTCAGGTAACCATCTGTCGGACGTTGCTCGATTCCTTCATTAAGGACGGATACCAACATATTCAAGTCGGAAATATTGTCTATTATATAATTATGGTACTCATCAACACTTTCGGGGGATCTGGTGGTATTGGAGAGCCAGACGTTGTAAGAGCCTCCTATTTCTTCTGTGATTTCACTTCCGTTTTTTACTATTTTCCCGATGTTGAAGCAGGCTGTGCATGAATATCCTCCACCGGCAATTCCTTGGACTTGTGCATAATAACCGACTGTAATGTCACCAGTGTTGTAGCAGGCAAGCATGCGGTGACCGCTACTTGTTGCTCCTGTTATTCCGCCGACTATGGTCTCTTTGCCTTCTCCGGTCGCTGTGACGGAAGCCTCATTATAGCAGCCTATAACGGTTAGGTTATTACTGCCAACAATGCCGCCTATACATGTAAATGCAATTCCGGTTCCACCTTGTCCGCTGGCTGCAACAATTGAGCCTCTGAAGCTACAACCTGCTATGACGCCCGCATTGCTTGCGCAGATACCACCTACCGCGTTGCCTTTTCCTTGTACGCTGTAATCGGTTTGGACGTGCCCTTCTACATGCAGATCTTTTACGATACAGCGGGCTGAAGAGCTTCCTATATGGCCGAAAAGGCCTTCATATTGGCGATGGCTGTTGATGTAGAGGTTGGATATGGTTTTTCCATTTCCGTCGAATACTCCGTTAAATCTTTTATCGTTGTTGCCTATCGGTGTCCAGTTCATGCCCGGGCCACAGACTGTGCTCAGGTCGATATCGGCTGTCAGTTTGTAATGTTTGGTGTTGTAGTCGCTTCCACTGTTGGTCTGGTTGGCAACCAGCAGGAGTTCTTCTGCCGAAGAAACTTCATAGGGTGATTCGGCGGTTCCGTTGCCCGTAGGGAAGCTTAGTGCGTCTGTAAACGTTTTCTTGAAGGTGTAGCAGTTTCCGGCTGTGATGTTGGCATCAGAGGGCATGTTTATCTGTCCCGTATAAATACTTCCGTCTGCGCATTGGGCAATAATGGTGATGGTTTTGTTCTGTAGGGCGTCGGATGAGGAAAGCAAAGCTGAGAGATAAGCGGTTATGCTGGTCGAAGCGGTGGAATTGTTCATTGTCAGTCCTGTCAGGTTGGTAGCTGCTGCGGGAGTTATGATGGCTTCCCGACTTCCTTGGGGGAAAGTAATGTCAACTCCGGTTGCAAAGACGTTTGCGTCGGTAGAAAGCAGAATGCTTGTAACGGCTTTTGAGGAGGGCAGGGTGAGGACGATGCGGAATACGGAAGTGGTATAGGCAAAGTCGATGTTGCCTGTCGTTGCGTCGAACAGGTCCTGCATCGGCATATATGTTTTCAGATGTTTGGTCTCGTTTCCGGCTGTGCAGTCTTGTGTCTGTTCTCTAAGTGTGTACGATACTTTGCCTTGGCTGACGTTCATGTCTGCGGGTACCGGATAGAGGGCTGCGTATGTATTTTTCAGGTTACTGCCGGTACTTGCCATGATGTCGCCTGTGAATTGCAGGCTTTTGTTGTCGTCAGTGGGAGTTCCCGAGGCGTTGAATGTACAAAGCTGTGATTGTGGGAGGTCATTGGTATATCCGAGGATGGCGATCTGCTCGTCGCTTTCCTCCTAGGCGGTGGTAAGTTTGGCTCCGCCGCTTTCTGTACCTTCGGGAGTGTAGGTGATGCGGGTTTCCGGTCGGTTTCCGCTTCCTTGGACAGCTGTCACTGTCAGTGTTTTTTTCTCTGCCTGATACGGCTTGTTGTCCTGTTTCGGTTCAAAATCGTCGGAACAGGAGATAACAGTCAACGCGAGGGCAAGCAGCGCGTTGCTCATTCTAATCAAATGTTTCATAGCTGAATAATATTAATAATTGATATGATGTTCATTGTTGAAAGAATCCGCCGTCTTCAATGTCGCCTATGTGGCCGTCTCCTGTTGCGAGACTGGCTGCATAGCCGTGTTCGATACAGACTTCTATGATTTCGACGATAGGGGGCAGATACAAGGAGGGGGCTACATTCATAACTCTAATCAATATGTTTCCGTAGATTCCCCGAACCGGATGGTTCTATATGGTTGAAAGTGTTGGCCAATGTCTGTTGGCAGGCATAAAAAAAGCGTGGGAATCTGTACTCATCGTTCGCTGACGCATCAAGGCCTTCGCTGCCCAACCAGTCAAAACGAACGTCACAGAAGCCCACGCAGATATGTATGTCTATCCTTGCGCCTCTTGAGAATCAAGAGGCGTAGGATAGGGTATAACATACCACACGCAGACATCTACCGTTGCTTTGATTTTGACTGGTTCAAAGTGTGCGAAGTTTTGATGCGTCAAAAACAAAACGTTAAGTAAACGTCTTTTTTCATACATGTCTTTCCATAGTCTGCAAAATGGGAAGGCTATAGAAATCTGTCGCAAAGTTAATAAGAAATTATAAAATCTTGTTATACTGTTGATTTATTTTTTGTAGGTAGATGTTTCTTGTTTGTTTGCGATTCAAGTGATGCCAGAAGGCATTTGGGAATAGGTGCATGTACACTTGTCATCCGTTTGCAGGACACTTGCACGGCTCGCGAGCCGTGCAAGTGTGGCTCACGAGCCGTGCTTGTGTCTCTCGCAAGCGTCACTTGTGTGGCTCGTGAAAGCTCCAAAACAGACTTTCACCTGCTGCAAACGACTTTCGAAAACCATCTTTCACCCTTCACCTTTCACAGGAAGAGGCTGATATACAGCAGAATGTGGTGAAAGGAAGAAATCTACGGTGGTTCAATGTATAATTTATCCGCGTTTCGACCCGCTTCAGCTGACTTGTCCGCGTATCTACCTTTCAAAGGAATGTATTCATAGTCAATGGATTATGGTGAAACATCACCCTGAAAACGGTTGGTAAACGCCACAGAATAGCACTTCGTGTAGCTTTGTTTGCTGTTCAGGCAAAGTTTGTTACCTTTGCACACGAATGGCTAGTGCCGGTGTAAACTATAATTGCAATGGAAACAGACAATAAGAAACAGCAACCGAAATATAAGATTTTGTTCGTCTGCTTAGGTAACATCTGCCGCTCTTCTTCGGCCGAAGGGGTGATGAAGCATTTGGTGGAAGAAGCAGGGCTGGAAGAACGGTTTGTGATAGATTCAGCGGGTATTTTAAGTTATCATCAGGGCGAGTTGCCCGACCCTCGTATGCGTGCTCATGCCAGCCGACGCGGTTACGACCTGACGCATCGTTCGCGTCCGGTCCGCATCAGCGACTTCTACGACTTCGACCTGATCATCGGTATGGACGACCGCAACATCGAAGACCTGAAGGAACGTGCCCCCTCGGTGGAAACCGAGCGCAAAATACGGCGCATGACGGACTATTGCACCCGTTTCACGCAGGCCGACTATGTGCCCGACCCTTACTACGGCGGTGCTGAAGGTTTCGAGTATGTGCTCGACCTGTTGGAGGATGCCTGTGCGGGGCTGCTTCAAGAATTGATAATGGAGAATTGAGAATGAATAATGGATAATGGGGAAGAGTCCCCTCCTATTAATAATTTTCAATTATCCATTCTCAATTCTCAATTATCCATTATCCATGGAACACGTCGTGATAATGTCGCTTCTCGTCGTTCAGGCTGCAGGTGGCGTCTATACCGGCCTGTTGCAGCAGGGCTGCAAGCTGGTTCAGCTGCGTGCGGGGTACGCGGCCGATGTAGAACAGACGGTAGCGGTATGCACTGTCCAGCATTTCCATGACGTGGGTGGCGTTGGGCTCGCGGGCAAAGTCGAAGTTTACTTTCACCAAGTCGTCGTAGGCATAGTGTATCTCGCGTCCGGCACTGACGATGGTCAGTCGGTCGGCTTCTATTTTCAGGTAACAGAAGCGTGTCTGTAGCAGGTACATGCAGTAGAGGGCCATACCAAAGAAGACGACAGGCAACAGGATGCCGGCCGGCAAACTGAGAGTCGTCGTATGGAATCCGAGTCCGAGGCAGATAATAAAGAGAATGAAATACCAGAACATGTAGAGCGACATGCGCTTATAGACGGCCGGCTGGGGCTTGAAGGACGCC
>ULTX01005151.1_pt1 | contig 48695 bp, 41 predicted proteins | sample 1958041 | NCBI WGS metagenome assembly ULTX01 (sample SAMEA4835747, study PRJEB28245) | human gut metagenome | biome: gut microbiome; material: fecal sample | place: Denmark | collected 2008
GCGCAGGCAGATGGCCGCATAAATCGTGATAAACCAAAGGTCGCCGGCAAATCCGTCGAGCATACGTCCCCAGCGGGTTTTCTTGCCGGTCATACGCGCCAGCTGTCCGTCGCAACTGTCATAATGGTTGGCCCACATCAGCAGAAAAATACCAATCAGCGTATGGGTCATGTCGGGATAATAGAACATTACCCCTGCCGCCACCCCGAGGATGATGGACAGGATGGTCACCACATTGGGATGGACGCCGAAACGCTGGAAAAACAAGGCCCACACATAACCGATGGGGCGATTGAAATGGATGTCCAGAAACTCTTCTGTATCCATGGACTTGAAAGAAGCCTCTACTCCTTTTTTCTCCGTACTCATTCTTTTTCTAATTTGTGCATGATGCGGTTATAAATACATTTGGCTATTTCCGGTCCGGCTTCCACGCGGCAGCGGGCAAAGCTGGGCCAGTCGTTGAAATCGATGATACGGATTTCGCCCGTGGACGACACCACGCAGTCGCCTCCGTAAATAGGAACGTTCAGCACCTCGGCCGCCTTGTTGGCGTAGGCCTGCAGCTGCTTCACGTCGAAGGGGAATCCACGGGTCTCGCCATTGATAGCTTCCAGTCCGAACTTGCTGTGCGATTGTTCCGTGGGATAGAAACTGTAGAAGAAATCGGTTCCCTGCACCCCGTAGAACTTCACCAAATCACCTACCAGGTGCTCGTTGACCACGGCTACCGGGATGTTCCGTTTCCGGAAATCGGCCATCACCACTTCCGCCTCTTCCCGGCACTCCACATACACCACGTCTTCTTTCACCATGGCATGCGAATTGCCCCGCTTGATCCAGCAAGGGAAAATGGAAGGGGTAAACTTCCCGTCGGTGGGAATAATGAAACTCTTCGGATGGGGTACCCCGTTTGCCATCAGCAGTTCCGTCATCTGCTGACGGACACAATTATCGATGCCGTACGCTGAATTCACCACCAGCGCTCCCCCGGCTTCCAGTTCTTTCAAGCGTTCAATAGTGGCTCTGTCGCGCGCCATGTCAAAGATAAACGCTGCCTCTATCTTTTGGGCCACAAACTCCTTTTCCGGATACACAGTGACCTCACACCCCATTTTCTCCAATGCTTCTGCCGCCAACCGGAGGATGGCTGCGTCATTGTCTACGTGATTCGGGGAATACTCATTACCGCGGCTCACACCGACTACCCGAATCTTCTCTCCTCTCTTATACATTCTATTATTATTCTAGATTTTACGCAAAAAATCAGGTTTTATTCTTTTATTTCGTTTGGTATATTTAATCTTGTCCGTTCAAAAAAGCCTCTGCTTTCACGATGTCGTCCGCATGGTCCACATCCAGAATCTTTGAAAAAGGATAAGCCTTGAGCTGCAAACCGTCGGCCACCAGCTGACGCTGGAAGTTGCGCATGCGCGACATGCCCTGCGCCATGCATTTCTCCAACGTCACAATTGATTGGGGTGACAAGCAATAAATTCCGCCGGAAATGTAGCGTGTGTCGGGTTGCAGGCTGTCATAGAACCCGGTAATACGATTTGACGCATCCGTCCCGATGTACAAAGGTTTCTCGTCGTCGATATAATCCGTCACGGCCATCATGCCGTCGCCATCGTAAGCCTTAAAGGCCTCAATGAAACGGGCAAACTCTTCTTCCCGGAAAATGGTGTCGACAGTGGTCAGACAGAAACGGTCGTCTTTCAAATAACGGCTCAACTCATAAAAACTGTGCATGGAGCTGGGGGTCGTTTTGACCACTACCCGCAAAGGTACTTCGGAGTTCTTTTCCAGTTCATGCAGATGTGCTTTCGTCAATGGCACCTCGTTGTTGATGATGACAACCACTTCTTCCGCCCCGTTCTGTGCGAAGATGTGAATCAGACGGTCGATCATTGCCACTCCGTTCAGTTGCACCAAAGGCTTGGGCAACTGAACTCCTTCTTGTGACAACCGGGACCCCTCCCCGGCTGATATGATTGCAAACTTCATGTTATTCTTCTTCTATGCTATCTAATTTCAGTTTATCGCTATCGTCACGTTTTTCATAATACTGCTTGCGCAACGGGCGTGCACTGATTTCCTTTTCCCATGCACGGTTGCGGAACACGTCCATGGCCACATACACGGCCTGACGGAACGAATCTTCCGAAGCCACGCCTTTTCCGGCAATGTCGTAGGCCGTGCCGTGAGCCGGCGAGGTGCGTACGATAGGCAGTCCGGCGGTGAAGTTCACACCCTCGTCCATGGCCAGTGCCTTGAACGGAGCCAGTCCCTGGTCGTGATACATGGCCAGGATACCGTCGAAGTGGGTATAATTACCGGAACCCATGAAGCCGTCGGCCGGATAGGGTCCGAAGCACTGCACACCCTTGGCAATCATTTCCTTCATGGCCGGAATGATAATCTCCTCCTCTTCCGTGCCCAGCAGACCGTGGTCGCCGGCATGCGGATTCAAGGAGAAAACGGCGATACGCGGGTTGTCGATGCCGAAATCTTTCTTCAGCGACTGGTGGAAGATTTCCATCTTTTCCATAATCAGTTCCTTGGTCAGCATGCCGGGGATGTCGCGCACCGGCACATGTCCTGTGACCAACGCCACGCGGAAGTCACCTTTCAGCAGAATCATGAGAGCCTTCTGTCCGTCGCCCACCCGTTCCTCGATGTATTCCGTGTGTCCGGGAAAATGGAACGTATCCGACTGGATGGTATGCTTGTTGATGGGAGCCGTGACCAGCACATCGAACAAACCGGCCCGATAATCGGCCAGTGCTTTTTCCAGCGCCGTCAGTGCCGCCTTTCCCGCTTCGGGAGTCGGTTTGGAAAGTTCCACCTTCAGTTCTTCCTCAATGCAGTTCACCACATTCACCCTTCCGTCCTGCGCATCTTCTGCCGTATTCACGATACTGAAGTTGGTCGGTATCTCCATGGCCTTGCGATGATAAGCCGCCACCTTAGGCGAACCATAGATGACCGGCGTACACAGTTCCAGCATGGTCGGGTCGGAGAAGGTTTTCAGGATCACCTCATAACCTACTCCATTTATATCTCCATGAGTGATTCCCACTCTAATTTTACGATTTTCCATATTTATTGCTTATTCTGTTCAGCTTCTTTTTTCACTTGCTCTTCCGAAATGGTATTGTCTACCGGAATCTCCGATACTTCCTTCTCTGAAGGGAGCTTCAAGGTGTAGAGTGCCGCATTCAGTTTACGAATCTGATCACGTTTCAGCTTGCCCGGGTTATAGACAAACCCTTCCACCACGATGACGCGGGCATGCTCACGGTCTACGCGTACATGTGATACGAACGGACCACCCATGGCATCGTTCTTCATGTCCCACAAGCCACGGGCCTCAAACGCATAATCTCCTTTCACGGCAATGTTGCGGGTGGTAAGGAAAATGGAATCGGATGTTTCCATGTACATGCCTTCCCGTTCACCTGGCAGGTTGACCTTCATCACTGAGTCGCGCTTGTGGATGAAATATTCCTTGGTAAAGGTATCCTTATCGCGGAACGGATAGGAATACATCACAAAGTTCAGGTCGTTCAGGTTGCTGGAAGCCCAAAGAAAATCTTTTCCTACCTTATACGATTCCAGTTCCACCGGCATCCAGATGTCGCAGTCGAACAGGCTCTGTACCTTCGTAGAAATCAGTTCGCTGTGCTTCTTTTCCAACAGTTTGACCTGACGGTTCATCTCGGCACGGGTGAAGAAATCGATAATCACCTGTCCGTTCTTCGACACATAATCGGCAAATTCCTGCTGGTTGGGTGCCTGGATGGTCATAATCATCTGCGGAGAAGAATAGGCATCACGGGTATATTTGAACTTGGGCTGGGTATAGATGTCCTGAATGTCCACGATAATAATGTTACGGAACAGACGGACCGACCGGTTGAACGCATCCGGTCGCACACGCGAAATACGGAACGAACGTTCCGGCTGCGGCAATCCCGGTACATCGGTGTCCAACACATGGAAAAGGGCACTGTCCGGACTCATCCAACATTTGTCGTCGGCCACTACCATCACTTCGTAGGGGCGTCCGCTGGACCCCGGAGTGATGATGCTCTTTCCGCTGTTACGGCAGGAAGAGAATGACAGCACTGCCAAGGCTATCCCAAGATAAAATGTTACTCGTTTCATAATATTCTGGTATTAAATGGTTTCACTTTCTTTTTCTTTCTTCTCGGCCTGTTGCTGGGCGGTGGAAAGCATGCCGCAAGCGGCAAAAATATCTTCTCCGCGGGAGGCACGGATGGTGGCAAACAAGCCATGCTGAGTCAGATAATCACGGAAGGCAATCATCGACTCCATATCGGCCCCTTCCAAATCCACATTCGGGATGGCATGGAAACGAATCAGGTTCATCCGGCAATCCAGTCCCCGCAACAGCTTGACCAGTTCCTTGGCGTAAATCAAGCTGTCGTTCACGCCCTTGAACACGATGTATTCAAAAGACAGGCGGCGTTGCTTGCTGAAATCATATTTGCGGAGGATGTCCACGATTTCCGTGATAGAGAACGCCTTCTCGGCCGGCATCAGTTCCCGGCGCTGAGCGGGAAACGGCGAATGCAGGCTGATGGCCAGGTGGCAGTCGCTCTCTTCCAGGAAGCGCTCCAACCCTTTCCGCAGACCTACGGACGACACCGTGATACGCTTCGGGCTCCATTTGTAGCCATAATCGGCCGTCAGGATTTCCAAGGCACGCAACACTTCGTCAAGGTTATCGAACGGCTCTCCCATTCCCATGAACACCACGTTGGTCAGAGTGTCCCGCTCAGGCACTGAATAAATCTGGTTCAGAATCTGGGCGGCCGTCAGGCTGGTGGTGTACCCTTGCTTTCCGGTCATACAGAACTTACAGTTCATCTTGCATCCCACTTGCGAAGACACGCAGAGCGTGGCCCGGTCTTCGTCGGGAATATATACGGATTCGATGTAATCACCTTCGGGCGTGCAGAACAAGTACTTCACTGTTCCGTCTACCGAACGCATCGCATGCACCGGTGCACTGGCCCCCACTTCGTAGTTCTCCATCAACCGCTCCCGGTTCTTCAATGAAAGGTTGGTCATCTCTTCAATCGAACCCACCTTCTTGTCGTACAACCACGAAGCAATCTGTCCAGCTGTAAACTTGGGCATCCCCAAATCCTGCACAATCGCTTTCAATTCGCTCAGTGTTTTCCCCAATAAAGGAGTTTTTGTCATCATAATTCTCTTATATTCTACACATTTAGCGTACAAAGTTAGGGAAAAAATAAGATATATTCCCTATCTTTGTCCGTATAAATGTATTAAATATGAATAATCTAGTGACTTGTTTCCTTCCTTACGAAGGTGATAACCAACAGAATAAGACCATCGAGGGACTGAGCGCCAGTTCCCGGACAGACCAGATATTCCTACTAACCGACCACCCGGAAAACGCAGGTGCCCCTACTGGCAAATGCCGCATCCTCCCGTTTTTCTCTTTCCAGCAGACCGACGGCATCCGGCAGATGCTCGCTCTGACGCATACGCCCTACCTGCTCATCTACACCAAGACGCAAGCGCTGGACATGGGATACATGGCGCTGGAGCGCATGTGTGACTACCTGGGTGCTCCGGAGACCGGCATGGTCTATGCCGACCACTACCAGGTGGCCGACGGGGTGCGACAGCCTCATCCGGTCATCGACTACCAGCCGGGAAGCGTGCGCGATGATTTCGACTTCGGCTCGGTGCTGCTTTTCAAGACGGCGGCCTTGCAGGAAGCCTTTGAATGTATCACCCACCAGCCGGAATACCGCTACTCGGCCCTCTATGCCGTGCGACTGGCCCTCTCCCGACAACACGAACTGACTCATATCCGCGAGTATCTTTATACCGAAATTGAAGAAGACACCCGCAAGTCGGGCGAGAAGCAGTTCGACTACGTGGACCCGCGCAACCGGAGTGTACAACTGGAACGGGAAACGGCCTTTACCTATTATTTAAAGCACATCGGAGCTTTCCTGCCTCCGGTACAACGGGATATCGACCTTACGGAAGGAGAATTTGCCTACGAGGCGTCGGTCATCATCCCCGTACGCAACCGCATCCGCACCATTGCCGATGCCATTGATTCCGTCTTGACCCAAGAGACCGATTTTCCTTTCAACGTGATTGTCATCGACAACCATTCGACCGACGGCACCACGGAGTGCATCGACCGCTATGCCGGCAACGAGAAGGTAATCCACCTTATTCCGGAACGGGACGACCTGGGTATCGGCGGATGCTGGAACCTGGGCGTGCATCATCCGCTCTGCGGACGCTTTGCCGTGCAACTGGACAGCGATGACTTGTACAGCAGTCCGTCTACCCTCCAGACGATTGTCGACAAATTCCGCCGGGAACGCTGCGCCATGGTCATCGGCTCGTACCGCATGACCAACTTCCAGCTGGAGACTTTGCCGCCGGGCGTCATCGACCACAAGGAATGGACCGACACCAACGGTCATAACAATGCCCTCCGTATCAACGGACTGGGTGCACCGCGTGCCTTCTTCACCCCGCTGCTGCGGAAGATACGCGTGCCGAACACCAGCTACGGCGAAGACTATGCCTTGGGACTGGCCTTCTCCCGCGAATACCGCATCGGCCGTATCTATGATGTGCTTTATCTGTGCCGCCGATGGGAAGGCAACTCCGACGCGGCCCTGAGCATCGAAAAACAGAATCTGAACAACAGTTACAAGGACAGCCTGCGTACGCTGGAAATACGCAAACGGCAGGCCATGCTCCACCGTCCGCTTTCCTGGGAAGAGGCATCGCCGGAGATTTCGGCAGAAGCGTTCATCCACCACCAGTTGGACACCTGGCCGCTGGCCCGCAAGAACCACGAGGCCTTGGAACACGTGCAGACCCGTACGCTTCCGCTGGACGGCAACGACATCACCGTGCAATTCAACCCGGCCCGCGCCGTTTCCACCTGTGCTAAAGTAGACAAGGCTTCCATTGCGGCCCGCCCCTGCTTCCTCTGCCTGAACCACAAGCCGGAAGAGCAACAGAGTCTTCGCATCCTGCTGGACGAAGCTTTCAGCCTGCGGCTGAACCCTTATCCTATCCTGCCGGGGCACCTCACGATTTCCACGGAACGGCACCAGTGGCAGACTTTGGCCGACAAGACCGCCCGCCGGTTGCCCGAGCGACTGGTCGACTGGCTGGAAAAACATTTTGCCGAGGGCTACACCGTATTCTATAACGGAGCCAAATGCGGCGCCTCCGCTCCCGACCATTTCCATTTCCAGGCCGTACGTCAGAAAGATGTGCCCCTCATCCAGCAATGGGACAAACTGATGGACACCGCCGTAGAAAAAGGTTTCGAGCCGCTCGCCGACGGGAAATCCTGCATTGCCTACGACATTGAAGGATACATCTGCCCCCTGCGCGCCTTCATCACCCAAGGAGGAATGGGTACCGGCATCCGGCTGATTGACAGCTACCTGCGCAGCCTGCCCTTGCCCGAAGGAGAGATGGAGCCCCGCTACAACCTGTTTGCCTGGAACGACCCCCGCTACGGGTTTGTCACGGTCTACATTCCGCGTACCGTCCACCGTCCGCAATGCTACACCGCCGAAGGGGATGCCCAACTGCTCGTCAGTCCCGGTGCCCTCGACATGGCCGGCATCCTCGTAACGGCCCGCGAAGAAGATTTCCAAAAACTGAATGCCGACATCCTACGACAAATCTATCACGAAGTAACACATTAAGCATCATGAAAGAACCCGAAATAAACGTGGGCATCGTCAATGCCCTTGAAATACATTTCACCCTCAACGCCAAATTTCTCGCCAAAGGAGAAACCGTCTCCGGCAAGCAGCATGTATCCTTCGACGAAGGAGGCATCTTCTGGAACGGCAACGTGTACCGCGAACTGACTTTTACCCCACTGGAAGACGACGCTTCCTTCTCGCTCGAAGACGTGACCATCGGCATCAACTTCCATTGGGAGCGACAGGAGACACAGACCTTCCTGGGCACCCTGCGACTGGTAGTAGACGAGGGAAAAATTACGGCCATCAACCAACTTCCAGCCGAAGACTACCTAACCAGCGTCATTTCGTCGGAGATGAGTGCCACCTCTTCCCTGGAGTTCCTGAAAGCCCATGCCGTGATTTCTCGGAGCTGGCTGCTGGCCCAGATTGAGAAGCGGAAAGCCCTCAGCAAACAAGACGGAGGTTTCTTCCCCTTCTTCAAGACCGATACGGAATATATCCGCTGGTACGACCGCGAAGACCATACCATCTTCGATGTCTGCGCCGACGACCATTGTCAGCGCTACCAAGGCATCACCCGCGCATCGAACCAGAGCGTGGTGGAAGCGGTCAAGGAAACCCGCGGACAGGTGCTCATGTACAAGCACGCCATCTGCGACGCCCGTTTCTCCAAGTGCTGCGGCGGGGTGACCGAAGAGTTCAACTACTGCTGGGAGGACAAGAAATATCCCTACCTCAGTGCCGTGCGCGACCTGGACACCGAATCCCCGCTGCCCGACCTGACAAAGGAGGAGGAAGCCGAACGCTGGATTCGCCAACGACCAGAATCGTTCTGCCACACCACCGACCCGAAAATTCTCTCCCAGATTCTCAACCACTACGACCAGGAGACACAGGATTTCTACCGCTGGAAGGTGATGTATACGCAGGAGGAACTGGCCGGACTGATTGCCACCCACACTAAAAGTGACTACGGCGAGATTCTCGACCTCATTCCCGTGGAACGTGGAAAGTCGGGCCGCATCAGCCGCCTGAAGATTGTAGGTACTTTGAAGACGATGATTATCGGAAAGGAACTGGAGATACGACGGACCCTCTCACCCACCCACCTGTTCAGCTCGGCCTTCGTGGTCGACAAGGGACCGGAAGTGAACGGCGTACCGGAATGGTTCGAACTGACCGGCGCCGGATGGGGACACGGCGTGGGACTCTGCCAGATTGGCGCCGCCGTGATGGGCGAAAAAGGCTATGCCTACGACCAGATTCTGCTGCACTACTACCAGGGAGCTGAAATCCGCAAGTTATACTAAATCCTGACGGCCATGCACACACGTTCTCCTTGGTATTGGGTGCCTTCGCTCTACTTTGCCGAAGGCCTTCCCTACGTAGCGGTCATGATTCTCTCGCTGGTGATGTACAAGCGGATGGGCATCTCGAACACGGAGGTAGCCCTCTACACCAGCTGGCTGAACCTGCCCTGGGTCATCAAGCCCCTGTGGAGCCCGTTTGTCGACCTGCTCCGCACCAAACGGTGGTGGATTGTCGTCACCCAGCTGCTGCTGGGAGCAGGACTGGCCGGCATTGCCTTCACCATCCCTACAAGTCATTTCTTCCAGACCACCCTGGCCGTGTTCTGGCTGGTGGCCTTCAGCTCCGCCACCCACGACATCGCCGCCGACGGGTTCTATATGCTGGGACTTACGCCGCACCAGCAAGCCTTCTTCGTGGGCATCCGCAGCACCTTCTACCGCTTTGCTACCATTGCCGGACAAGGGCTGCTCATCATGCTGGCCGGACGGCTGGAAGAAGTGACCGGCCGCACTTCCTACGCCTGGAGCATCACCTTCTTCACGCTGGCAGGTTGTCTGCTGGCCTTGTGGCTCTACCATTCTTTCGTCTTGCCACGGCCCGACCAGGACCGTCCTTCGGCCACGCACCCGAAAAGTGCCAAAGGTATCCTGACCGACTTCCTGCTCACCTTCCGCTCCTTCTTCCAGAAAGAACAGGCCCTCACCGCCATCCTGTTCATGCTGCTCTACCGCCTGCCGGAAGCCCAGCTGGCCAAGATGGGCATCCCGTTCCTGCTCGACCCCGTGGAACAAGGAGGTCTCGGCATGACTACCGCCCAAATCGGATTTGCACAAGGCACGCTCGGCATCGTCGGACTGACCCTGGGCGGCATCTTGGGAGGTATCGCTGTGGCACGCCACGGACTCCGTCGCTGGCTCTGGCCCATGGTGTGGGCCATCTCCCTGCCCGACCTGGTCTATGTGTACCTGAGCTACTCCCAGCCCGACAGCCTCGTTCTCATCAACAGCTGCATCTTCGTGGAACAGTTCGGTTACGGATTTGGCTTCACGGCCTATATGCTCTACCTGATTTATTTTGCCAACGGCACGCACAAGACCTCGCACTATGCCATCTGCACGGCCTTCATGGCCTTGGGCATGATGCTGCCAGGCATGATTGCCGGATGGATGCAGGAAACCCTGGGCTACCAGCTGTTCTTCATCTGGATTATGGTCTGCACCCTGGCCACCTTCGGTGTGACCGCTTTGCTGAAAATTGATCCTGAATTTGGGAAAAAATAAAAGAAGCGTCCCGTCCGGTCTTTATTTTCCCGCGAGGAAATGCCGGACAAAGCGCATGAAATGCAATACGGTATCGGCCTCCTGTCCCTGGGCCGATACAAAACAAAAATGCCGCTTGAACTGCAAGCCTTCAATGTCAATCACCTGAAAGTCGCCTTCCTTCAGTTCCCGCCCCAAGGCGCAAACCGACACAATGCCCATGCAATCGCTGCACCGCAGGAACGACTTGATGCCTTCCGTGCTGCCCAGGTGCATCCGCACGTTCAATGACGAAAGCTTCAACCCCTGCTCGGCCAATACCATTTCGATGGCATCCAGCGTGCCCGAGCCCCGCTCACGGAGCACCAGCGGCACGCGGGTAAACTCGTCCAATGTCAATTCCTCCTTTCCGGCCCAGCGTCCGCGTGGACACACCACCGGCACCAGCTCGTCGCACAAGAAAGGTTCATAGCGCAGGTTGGGCAAGCGGAACACACCTTCCACCATCCCCACGTCGATGGTATGCTCCTGTAACGCCTTCTCCACATTGCGCGAGTTGGTATCCATGAGCGACACACTCATCTGGGGATAACGTTCCGTATAAGCAGCCAATACAGGTGGAAGTACATATTGCGAGATGGTCGTACTCGCTCCCAGTCGCAGTTCCCCCGCATATTCGTTGTTCAGCTGGTGCATGTCGTACTCCAGCTTGCGGTAATCGGCCAGGATGCGTTCGCAATGCTCCATGAGCAGCTTCCCCGCCTCCGTGAGCGAGATGGAATTCCCCTTACGGTCGAACAGGCGCACCCCGTAGAGACTTTCCAGCTCGCGCACATGCTTGGTCACGGCCGGCTGGCTCACGAACAATTCCTGCGAAGCCTTGGTAAAGCTGAGGTTGCGGGCCACACTGTAGAATGCTTTCAAACGGAAATCAGACATAGGCTACTCCACGGATTAAAGTTCCTCTGCCCGGATGCCCAGCGACTGAAGCACGGCAAACCCGAGCATCTCAAAACGGTAACTGCACTCGTGTACCGGAGGGTTCATGCCGAACACCGTCACACTCTCCTTGTCTTTCATCTTCTCTGCCAGTTCTGCTACAACTGAACCGTATTCTCCCTCATCGGGCACCAGCATCACCCGGCGCACGTCTTTCGACTCCGTGAGCAACTGCAACGATTCACCGAACAAGTCTTCCCGCCGGGCCATTCCCGAAGTCTGGAACGCATACAGGGAAAACTCGCCCAACCGGCTTTGGAAAGCCATGCCGTGAATCTCCTTTTCCAGGTCGGAAGGCGCACAGAAACGCATCCGGCCATGTGCCGCATCGTACACAAAAATCACCTGTATCTCGTGCTGCCCCGGTTCCAGGCCGGCATCTAGCGCCAGACATTCCAGCAGCACTGCCAAGTCGGCTTTAGGCAGTTCCCGGCCCACCAAGGGCGCAAAATGAGCCGCCATGTCCCCGCCCACGCGGTCCAAGAAGGCAGCATCTATCAAAATCACATCAGAAGCAAAGGGTATTTTCTTTTCCATAAATTAGTTAATGTGTTTCCGTTTATAGTTGTTTCCAGTCGCCAATGGTACCCGTTTCGGAAGAGAACACGGCCCCTATCCTGTACAGCTTGCGGCTGTCCGACTCATACTCGCGGGCATAGCCTTTTTCCTCTATCTGGCGCAAGGCCTCATCGGCCGTCCCGTCCAGCTTGAACTCGAAGATATAGACATACTGCGGCGTCTCCACCACACAATCCACGCGGCCCTGACTCTGCACCTTCTCCGTGTAGACCGTATAGACGCTTATCAACCGCATAATCAGGTAGAACGTATAATGGAAATAACGCTCCCGTTCCCGTTCGTTCTCCTTGCGGCGCATCGTATAAGGAATACTTGCCAGGAAAGAAGTCAGCCCCGTACGGAAATTGTCCAATTCCCCTTTCCGCAGAAATATGGTCGCCTCCCGCACCCAAGGATAAATCTTATCCCCGTTATCGAAGTATTTGGAAGCCACCATCGACAGAAAACCTTCCTTCACCTCCTTGTTGGGATAATCCAACAGGAACAAGTCAAAATCCCGGTCAAAGTTCTTGATGGTGAGATATCCGCTCTGGTAAATCATCGGAAGCGGCTGTTCCACGTCTGCCTTGTAGTCGATAAACTCCTTCGGCGCATAATAACGGCCCGTAATTTCGTCCATGTTTTCATTCGTGTGCGAAAGCAGGCGAATCAGGTAAGTAGGCGTCCCACTCTTGAACCAGTAGTCGGAAATACGCTGGGTAGAAAAGGCATTCAACAAACTGAACGGATTATAAATATCGGTCATCCGGTCACTGAAATGATAGCCATCATACTGGGCCTTCAGTCGGTTACGCATTTCCTCATACGTACATCCGTACACCTGTGCCATGCGCTCCATCGGCTCCCGGAAAGTATTCTCCAGTTCCTCCTGAGTGATACCGCAAAGCGTCTCATACTTGCCGTGCATGCTGATGTCGAAAGGCTGGTTGAAACCGCTGAACACGCTCACTTGGGAGAATTTTGTCACGCCCGTCAAGAACACGAACTGAAGATGCTCATCGGCCCCCTTGAACACCGAATAAAACGCTTTCAGGATGTTGCGGTGCTCTTCCTCCAGATTCTTATCCACATCCAATACGTCCAATATCGGCTTGTCATATTCATCCACCAGCACTACCGCACGACGCCCCGTTTGTTCGTGGGCCGCACGGAGCACCTTGATAAACCGTCCTCCCACATCCAGCCTGTCACTTTCAGAGGGCAGTCCGTAGCAAGCCTCCCATTCGGATACATAACTATCCAAGCGTTCTTCCAGCACTCCCTTCTGCATGAAGTTGGAACCATTGAAATCCAAATGAAATACCGGATACACCTTCCAGTCCTTTTCCAAACTGTCAATCTTCAAGCCCTTGAACAGTTCCTTCCGCCCCAAAAAATAGTTCTTCAGCGTGGAAACCAGCAGGCTCTTTCCGAAACGCCGCGGACGGCTCAGAAAGTAGATTTTTCCCTCATTAGCGAGAGAGTAAATCAAATCTGTCTTATCTACGTACACATAACCATCTTCAATCAGCTGGTCAAAACTCTGTATTCCGATTGGGTATTTCATAAATGCACAATTAATATTGAATCACAGGAAGCGACAAGTACTTATTATTCAATTCAAGCCTTTAGACAAAGGTACGAAAAATATCCGAGAGCCCGCACTTTTCTCCCGTTATTTCAATGATACCAATTTCGTCCCCCCCCATCGGCCCATCCGGGACCACAGCACAATCCACTCGTTCACAAAACCTTACGCCTCAGTCCAAACGCAAGTGCGTTTTTCCGACTGACAAAAAGCGGGTCGTAACTGACAGATTTTCAGTATAAAAGCCACACAAAATGACAATTCGTCAGGCTTTTCCAACAAATGGCTTCTGGCAAAGAGTTTGCATAAAAGTAAGCGTCAGTGCGCCGCCTGTCACAAGGCGGGAGGCTCCCGACAAAGAAAAAGAAAAACAACAAGAACGAGAAAGGAGACCATTTATGAACTTTAACAACTTTACAATCAAATCGCAAGAGGCAGTGCAGGAGGCGGTGAATCTGGTACAGAACCGTGGACAGCAGGCCATCGAGCCGGAACATTTGATGGCAGGATTGCTGAAGGTGGGCGAAAATGTAACCAACTTCATTTTCCAGAAACTCGGCATAAACGGCCAGCAGATAGAAACCGTACTCGACCGGCAGATTGCTTCCTTGCCGAAGGTATCGGGAGGAGAACCCTACCTGAGCCGTGACGCCAACGAAGTGTTGCAGAAAGCCGTGGAGGTATCCAAGGAACTGGGTGACGAATATGTATCACTCGAAGCCATACTGCTGGCACTGCTGAACGTGAAGAGCACGGTATCTACCATGCTGAAGAATGCAGGGCTGACCGACAAGGAACTGCGAGCTGCCATCCAGGAATTGCGTCAGGGACAGAATGTGACCTCGCAATCTAGTGAAGATACGTATCAATCACTGAATAAATATGCCATTAACCTGATAGAAGCTGCACGAAGCGGAAAGCTCGACCCGGTCATCGGCCGTGACGAGGAAATCCGACGGGTGTTGCAGATTCTGAGCCGGCGTACGAAGAACAACCCGATTCTGATTGGTGAACCGGGTACCGGTAAGACGGCCATCGTAGAGGGACTGGCACAGCGAATCCTTCGGGGCGATGTGCCGGAGAACCTGAAGAACAAACAGCTGTTCTCACTGGATATGGGTGCGCTGGTAGCAGGTGCCAAATACAAAGGTGAATTTGAGGAACGTCTGAAATCGGTCATCAACGAGGTGAAGAAGTCTGACGGAAACATCATCCTCTTCATCGATGAAATCCACACCTTGGTGGGTGCCGGAAAAGGCGAAGGTGCCATGGATGCGGCCAACATCCTGAAACCGGCCTTGGCCCGTGGGGAACTGCGGAGCATCGGTGCCACTACCCTCGACGAATACCAGAAGTATTTCGAAAAGGATAAGGCGTTGGAACGTCGTTTCCAGACCGTCATGGTAGACGAACCGGATACGGCCAGCTCTATCTCCATCTTGCGTGGACTGAAGGAGCGTTACGAAAACCACCATCAGGTGCGTATCAAGGATGAGGCCATCATCGCGGCCGTGGAACTAAGCAGCCGGTACATCACCGACCGTTTCTTGCCGGATAAGGCCATCGACCTGATGGATGAGGCAGCCGCCAAGCTGCGTATGGAACGTGACTCTCTGCCGGAAGAACTGGATGAGATTGAACGCCGATTGAAACAGCTCGAAATTGAACGCGAGGCCATCAAGCGGGAAAAGGACGAGGCAAAACTGGCTCAGTTGAACAAGGAGATTGCGGAATTGAAGGAACAGGAGACTTCTTACAAAGCCAAATGGCAGAGTGAGAAGGAGCTGGTGAACAAGATTCAGCAGAACAAGAAGGAAATCGAACAACTCAAGTTCGAAGCTGATAAGGCAGAACGTGAAGGCGACTACGGAAAGGTGGCCGAAATCCGTTACGGAAAGCTGCAGGCACTGGAGAACGAAATCAAGTCCATCCAGGAAGACCTGAAGAAGAAACAGGGCGACAACGCCTTGATCAAGGAAGAGGTAACGGCTGAAGACATCGCCGACGTGGTATCCCGCTGGACGGGCATACCGGTAAGCCGTATGTTGCAGAGCGAGCGTGAAAAGCTGCTCCACCTGGAAGACGAACTGCACAAGCGGGTCATCGGACAGGATGAAGCCATCCAGGCTGTGGCCGATGCTGTACGTCGTAGCCGTGCCGGACTGCAAGACCCGAGACGTCCGATTGGTTCGTTCATCTTCTTGGGTACGACCGGTGTCGGTAAGACCGAACTGGCCAAGGCTTTGGCAGAATACCTGTTCAACGATGAATCGCTGATGACGCGTATCGATATGAGTGAGTATCAGGAAAAGCATACCGTGTCACGTTTGATCGGTGCGCCTCCGGGATACGTAGGTTACGATGAAGGAGGTCAATTGACCGAGGCCGTACGTCGGAAACCGTATTCAGTGGTCTTGTTCGATGAAATCGAAAAGGCGCATCCGGATGTGTTCAACATCTTGTTGCAGGTACTGGACGACGGACGTCTGACCGACAACAAGGGACGTACGGTGAACTTCAAGAACACCATCATCATCATGACTTCCAACTTGGGCAGCTCGTACATCCAGAGTCAGTTCGAGAAGATCAATGACCAGAACCACGACCAGGTGGTAGACGAGACCAAGAAAGAGGTGATGAACATGCTGAAGAAGACCATCCGTCCGGAGTTCCTGAACCGTATCGATGAAATCATCATGTTCCAGCCGCTGAACAAGCCGCAAATCGAACAGATTGTCCGTTTGCAAATCAAAGGCATCCAGAAGATGCTGGAGGACAACGGTGTAACCTTGCAGATGAGCGACGAAGCCATCGACTTCTTGGCTACTGCCGGCTACGATCCGGAATTCGGTGCACGTCCGGTTAAACGTGCCATCCAGCGCTACTTGCTGAACGATTTGTCAAAGAAACTTCTGTCACAGGAAGTGAACCGCGAGAAACCGATTATCGTAGAGCGCGAGGGTGATGGATTGAAGTTCCGTAACTAAGTCTACGGGATTTTTCCCTTATCTTCTATTATATAAAATGAACCCTCCACAGGAAGTCCTGAAAAGGATACCTGCGGAGGGTTTTTTGTTTGTATTTCTCTTGTTGTCACGGAAGGTATTCCGGAACTCAGGGAATCGTCATGCGTTTCAGTTCGTCGAGCGTACCGTTGAACACGTTCAAATCCACTTCTTCCCGGATGCCCGGCAAGCGGCCCACGTCGGTATGCTGCCAGAAGCGCCACTGTCCTTTGTATTCCACCGAATCAGCGTAGTAATGGGCAATCCAATAAGGATAGGAGTTGAAAACAGAGTCGTTCAAGTAGCGGGTCTTGAACTTGTAGGATGTATAGAGAATCGGTTTCACCCGATAATAATGTTCGATTTTATCCAGCCAGATTTTCAAGTCGTGGCGGAGTTTCTTTTCGTTCTCCCCCCTCACCTCGATGTCAAGTACCGGAGGCAGGTCGCCCGATTCCAGTTTCACCGAACGGATAAAGAAATCGGCTTGGCGGGAAGCATCTGTCTTGGGATTGTAGAAATGATAGGCACCGCGGATGAACCCATGCTTGCGGGCCTCGTCAAAGTTATGAATGAATGCCGTATCACTGAAGTCCCCTCCCTCGGAGGCTTTCATAAATACAAAGCGTACAGGAAATGGAGATGTCTGCGTTTTCTGCAACTCACCCCAGTCTATGTTTCCCTGGTGGTGCGACACGTCGAAACCATGCACCTCAAAGCCGTATGGCAAACATACCCCATAAGCTTTCATCCCGTAGCAAGGTTTCCAGCGGTAAGCATAAGGACGGATAAAGAAATAATAAAAACAGATGACAAAACAAGCCCCTACTCCTCCCAGCAAGAGATAATAGCACCAGGAAGGCATTTGCCATTGGCGGATTTTTTTCTTTCCCTTGGGAGTTTTTCTTCCCGACGGCTTTCCGGAAGCAGTTTTTCGTCTGCCCGTTGTCTGCCTTACCGCAGGACGCTTGCGGGAAGCTTTATTCTCGGATTCGTTCACCGCAAGGATGGGTGATTTTTTTGCCATTATCAAGGTGTTTTTTTAGAAAATTCAACAGATGTACCGGAACCCGGTAGAGGTTAATTCAACAAATAGCGAAGAATCCGGCCCTCTCAACGGTCGGCCCGATTCTTCGCTAAGTCTATTCACCTGAAAGTCTCCCCCTCGGGAGAATCAGGAATCAATTATTTTGCCTGTTCGTACTGCAAAGTCTTCGTCGGCTGGTCGCAAACTTCAGACGGACCGAAGTACTGAATCGGACCCGGATATACATAATCTGTTTCCTTAGCCCAAGTGTCACGCATAGCAGCGAAAGCCTTGAACGGAGCACCATCCAGTTTCACCAGTGCTTTCTGGATAACCGGTTTCATTTCACCGTGACGGCGTTCCATGTTCATCATCATAGTGATAGGCACACCACCTGCAATCCATTCAGCAGCCGGAGCAGTGGTATTGCGTACAGAAGACATGTAACCTGTCTTACCGTTGGCAATCAACATAGATGCAGTGTAGCCCAAAGAGTAGCAGTAGTCAGCATCGAAGTTAGACGGAGCAGCGCAACGTCCTTCGTAACCGAAGAAGTGGTGCTGAGCAGCGAACTTACCTACGAACTTGCCTTCTTCCTTCCACTGAGCCAGCTTAGTTCCTACCATTTCAGACAACAGCTTTTCAGTTTCAATCAAAGAAACCTGTACGTTTCCGTGCGGGTCACGGTCGAGTGACAACTGACGAGCTACGCCTTCCGGCAGAGAAGCATAGATAGCCGCATTTTCAGGAGACAGCTTGCTGATGATATAATCGCGCTGTTTAGAACGCTTGATGCTGTTGAATTCTTCGCCGTTGGCAGCCAGGAAGTCGTTCAATTCAGCAATCAGACGCTTCATAGCCGGGATGAATTCGATCAGACCTTCCGGAATCAATACCGTACCGAAGTTGTTGCCGGCAGCTGCACGGTCGGCTACTACCTGTGCGATGTAAGTCACGATGTCGTCCAAAGACATGTTCTTGGCTTCTACCTCTTCAGAGATGATACAGATGTTCGGCTGAGTCTGCAAAGCACATTCCAGTGCGATGTGAGAAGCAGAACGTCCCATCAATTTGATGAAGTGCCAGTATTTACGAGCTGAGTTACAGTCGCGTTCGATGTTACCGATTACTTCAGAGTAAGTCTTGCAGGCAGTATCGAAACCGAATGAAGTTTCAATCATTTCGTTCTTCAAGTCACCGTCGATAGTCTTCGGGCAACCGATTACCTGAATGCCGTAGTTCTTGGCAGCATAATATTCAGCCAATACACAAGCGTTTGTATTTGAGTCGTCACCACCGATGATTACCAGTGCCTTGATACCCAGTTCCTTCAGGATTTCGTATCCTTTTTCAAACTGGTCTTCTTTTTCCAGTTTTGTACGTCCTGAACCGATGATATCGAAACCACCTGTGTTACGGTATTCGTCGATGATATCGGCTGTCAGTTCCATATATTTGTGGTCTACCAAACCGCCAGGACCCAGGATGAAACCATACAGTTTGTTGGCCGGGTTCAGTTTCTTGATACCGTCGAACAAACCTGAGATAACGTTGTGACCACCAGGAGCCTGTCCACCAGACAAGATTACGCCGACGTTCATCGGAGCAAATTCCTTCGCTTCACCTTCCACGAACTGAATCAACGGCATGCCGTAAGTGTTCGGGAACAATTTCTTGATTTCTTCCTGATCGGCTACAGACTGAGTCGGTTCGCCTTCCTTAGCTACTACTGCACCCTTCAATGCTTTCGGCAGTTTCGGCTGGTAAGCAGCTCTTGCAATTTGTAATGCACTTTTTGTCATAATTGTTATATTTATAAAGGTGTATTGAAATAATCTTTTTCGTTGCTGTGCAAATTTCGTATTTTTTTCGCAAATATGAAAGAAAGCCGGCAATTTTAGCCTCACCTAACCTCTTTTCTCTTCCAAATAAGTCTTGATGCGTTCCAGCAACGTCAGACATCCTTGCAGCTTCGGATTCTCATAACACACATAGGCCTGCATGAACAGACGGGCCACGGTTTCTTTCACGTCAGGGATGTACACAGCCTTGTCCAGCTGCATTTCTGCGGGAAGTTCAACCTGGTCGAACCAGGCCTTCAACTGGTTTACTTCTTCAAGTGTATAGACATTCTTCATATTGTGATACATTTTTATTAAAAGGGATAACCTACAGCAAAATGAAACGCAAAGTCGCGTTTGAAATCAGGAGAGATAATGGGATAACGGTCGCGGCCGGTATACATGGGATTGATGGCCTTCATACCACCGTCGAAACGAATAATCAGGAAGTCCAGGTCGAAACGGAGTCCCAACCCGTAGGCCACCGCCAACTGCTTGTAGAAACGGTTGAACTTGAACAAGCCCTCAGGCTGAAGTTCCCGGTTGCGGATAGACCACACGTTACCTGCATCAATGAAAGCTGCTCCGTTCAGTTTCCAGAACAAATGAGTCCGATATTCCACATTCAGGTCGAGTTTGATATCTCCCGTATGGTTCACGTAATCCAGGCTGTTGCCGTCGCCCCGGTATCCACCCGGCCCCAGCGAACGGACGCTCCATCCACGCACGCTGTTGGCTCCTCCGGAGAAATAAAGTTTCTCAAACGGCAAGCTCTTTGAGTTTCCGTAGGGTACGGCTACTCCCAGTCCCACATGAAAAACCAGCGCATTGCGATCGTCAATCATAAAGTTCTTGGCAAAATCAAAATCCGCTTTCACATACTGTGCGAAGTCAATGTTGGCCATCTGATAAGCCTCTCCATTCTTCGGACGTCCGTTAATGGCCTTCGAAAATAAATAAAGCAAGTTGCCCGATTCCTCAATGTTGAAACGGATAGAATAGGAATTGCGCTGGGAAGTTTTCAGGCTGGCAGCCCCCGAACTGTTATAAGTATAGGTATATCCCATACGCACAATAAACAAGTCTTCGTAGCTGTAGCGAAGCAAAGGATTTTTCTCGTCCATCAAATCCAAGTACTGGCGGAAAGTTTCCGAACGGTAAGGCATGTAGATGTAGTTCAGGTCGAGTACATCGACACGATGAGTGGCACGGTGCTTGCTCCATCGGTAGCTCCACCCTGCCGAAGCTACGGTGCGCTCAAACTCCGGACGTATTTGCCAGTTATATTTCATGGTCACTTCGGAAGTGGCCCGGCTTCTCCGTCGAAAATCTGCCGACAGGAATGGGAACATGAACTCAGGGAAGTTCAGGCTGGTTTCCACTCCATATTCCATGTAATTGCTGTTAGCATATCCTTCCAGTCCCGTCACGGCCTCATAAGCCCCACGGAGCTTGATGGTAAAAGTTTCGGAACCTTTGAATAAATTACGATGAGTATACGCCACAGAAGCCGCAGCTCCCAGGTCGCCGGCCGAATTGGTTCCTTCTATTTCGAAAGAAAGCGATTTGTTCTTGTTGCGTGTCAGCATGACGTATGCATCCAGGTAAGCCGAATCAGCCTTCAACTCCTCCTGGAAACGAATATTCGAATACTTCAGGATATTCAGACGTCCCAAGGCAGAATACGTGTTCTGCACATCACGTACCCGATACAGTCGTCCTTTTTTCAGGTAATTGTAATCGCTGATTACCTGTGGACGGAGGAACATTTTGTCGACAAAATAGAAATTCACACCTCCCGCCTGAAGAGAATCGAGCCCTCTCAGGGCATCGGCAGACAAATCGGCGAAATCCGCATCAAACACGAAATCCACATTCCGGATGTAATATTGCCGGTGTGGCGACGGAGCATCCTCCTTCTTGCGGCGATAAGGGTGCAACTGCATAATGAGGTCTACCTTCCGCGTATTCAGCATGGTATCGGCCTGAAAAGTAATGAAATCTTTATTGAAACGATAATACCCACGGTTTTGCAGATATTGGGTGATGCGGTCACGTTCCTGATCCAGCATATTGATGTCAAACCGCACCCCGACCTTCAAGAAAGAACGGGCAGAATCGGTCATCAGGTAATCATGTATCTGGTAATCGGCAATATCGTAAGCTATATGGGATATCAGATAAGGCTCTCCCGAATGAATCTGATAATAAACCTTGATTTTCTTTCCCTTTATCTGGCTCGACATGCTCACCTGCCCGCTCATGTATCCCATGTTGCGTACAGCCTGCTCAATCTGCACCCGTGTTTCTTCCGCCAGTACCGGGTCGTAGATGCGGGGAGCATCCCCAATCCGGTAAAGGAAACGGTTCATCCACTTGGTCGAGTCTTTTCCGGCTGCCCCGTAAATATACATGGGAAGCTTTACCAGACTGAACCACTTGGCATTGGGTGTCTGGCGCAAATAAGCACTCATTTGGGAAGACTTGATCTCCTTGTTGTCCGACTCTACCTTCACATTGTCCAGAAGATAATGCCCCTCAGGAATGAATTTACTGACCGAACATCCGTTCAGGAAAAGCAGCAAACACAATAAACCGACATAGTAACAGGGGGATATCTTCATACAAGTAACGAGGTATATACAAATTTACATGCAAAGATAGGCAATAATTAAAAATATCTTCTTAGCTTTGTTCTTAAAATATAATTAAAAATCTGCGCCCTACTATGCTGAGCAAAAACAGAATCAAATACATCCGGTCACTGGAAATGAAAAAATACCGGAAAGCCGAAAAAGCATTTCTGGCCGAAGGCAACAAACTGGTACACGACCTGCTGGGACATTTTTCCTGCAAACTGCTGGTAGCTACTACCTCCTGGCTGGAAGCGAACCCTCGCCTGATAGCCCAGGAGACGATTGAGGTCTCTCCTGAAGAGCTAAGTCGCGCCAGTCTGCTGAAAACACCGCAGGAAGTGCTGGCCGTATTTGAAATTCCGTCGTACACCCGCGATGATACCTTGCCGGCCCGCTCACTCTGTCTGGCACTCGACGACGTACAGGACCCGGGCAACCTGGGTACCATCATCCGCATCGCCGACTGGTTCGGCATTACACACATCTTCTGTTCCCAAGGCACAGTCGACGCCTTCAACCCGAAAACCGTACAGGCAACCATGGGAGCACTGGCGCGGGTGAAACTGCACTATTGCGACCTGAAAGAATTTATCCGCACGCAAGCGGCCCGGCACGTTCCCGTATTCGGTACCTTCCTCGACGGAGGAAACATCTATTCACAAGAGCTGTCAGACCACGGAGTGATTGTCATGGGAAACGAAGGGAACGGAGTAAGCCAGGAAGTAGAAGCCCTCGTATCCCACAAGCTGCTTATCCCCAACTATCCGCAAGGACAGGAAACCAGCGAATCGCTGAACGTGGCCGTAGCTACAGCCATTGTCTGTGCCGAATTCCGCCGCCGCATGTCATAGGCTGACCAACCGGCTTCCGGCGGTAAATGCCATCGACAGCACATCGAACGCAACAACCTGAAAGGCCTTGAGAGGCTCACCGGCTTCCACCCCCTCAGATATACGAGAGCAAAAAGCCTGAAAGGACTCTCCTGTCCGGATTTCAGGCTGTGACGGAGCAAGAATCACCAAGCCTCCCAGCCAGACGGTGTGCCGCATTTCCGCCGCCAGCGGCTCTACCGACACACAGCATCCACTTCCTTCGTCCACCCCGATGCGCTGCATGCGAAACAAACGGTTCTGTCCCGCATGCCAGAGGAAATGAGAAGCATAATATTTCATTTTCTCCACAATTAACGTCTCATGATTCTCGCGCGCTGAATGCGTGGCAAGGAGTCCCTTCGAAGAGAATCTCTATGCAAAGAATCCACGGGAACCACGACTGAATCAAGCACATTCACCGCGGGTGTCTCGTGCATCCGGTAACGCATCAGCTGAATGCCACTAAGCAAGACAGAACTCTTTTCCGCTCCGGAATAATACATAAAGCCGCTCACGTTCTTGAATTTGAAAGCCGAATCCGGACGAAGGAACAGACGTTGCATGCCTGAACCACTCACCACACGAGTAACTCCCTGCACACTGTCATTGTCAAACGTCACATTCAATCCCATCACGACTTTCCCACGCATTTTTCCTGCAGGCATAAACGAAAGATGTGCTTCCAAAACCAGGTTATCCTTCGGATGGAAGGAAGTATCGGCTTTCAAGTCGAATACGGCCTTGTTGGTCAACGGTGCAGGAGTCAGCCAGTAAATGGTACGGTCCTGCCACAAATCCACCGTATCTCCCGACAGCGACACCGACATTTCCCCGCTATGACGGGCTACCTGCTTCTTCAAACGGTCTGACGTATCGTTCATCCGCTTCTGCAAGTTCTGGTAAATGTTCGACATCTCGTCGCTGTGGCGCGAGTACCACGCCATCGAAGAATCAAATTCCGCCTCCGTGACGTGATGTTTCTTGAACACATAGGCAAGGTAGGCCTCCTTCTTATAGTTTTCAGAATACGGCAAATCGACACTCAGCGTCGTGGCCAAGTGATAATCATAAAGCAGATTCTCCATGGCCTGAGGCTGAATAATCTCCTTAGGCACTTTCTTGCCGCATCCGAACAGGCCGCACAGCATCATGGCCGAAATCCCTATAACCGCTATCCGTTTCATTTCTTGGCTTCTTTGGAAGTAGTAGACTCTGTACTGGCACCCGTATTCAGGTAGCGCGAATAAAAAATGAGCAATGCAATGATGCCGCAGCTGATGGCCGCATCGGCAAAATTGAATATCGGACTGAAGAAGATAAAATGGTCACCTCCCACAAAAGGCATCCAGTCGGGCCAGTAGGTGTCGATAATCGGGAAATAGAACATGTCCACCACCTTTCCGTGCAGCCAGCTGGAATAGCCTTCACCCAGCGGCACCCACGAAGCAATCTGCGAATGTGTGCTCTCACTGAAAATCTCGCCATAGAACACACAGTCGATGATGTTGCCCACCGCTCCGGCCAGAATCAGGGAAAGACACACCAGGTAACCGTTCTTCACCTTGTCCGTGGTCCGTTTCACCAGCTTGGTAATGTACACCGTAATCAACACCGCCGCCACGATGCGGAACAGCGTCAGAAACAGTTTGGCGAAAATCTCAAGCCCGAAAGCCATACCGTTGTTTTCGGTGAAATAAATATAAAACCAGTCGGTCACATGAATGTTCTCATGCAGAAACATGTTTGTCTTTACCGAAATCTTGATAAGCTGGTCAATAATCAGCACCCCTGCCACCACAAGAGCGGCCAGACGACCCTGAGTGAGAAATTTCTTCATCTTCTTTAAATTACAAATCAATTCAAAAAAATTGAGAACTGAAAATTGAAAACAGGCCACTCTGAAAAGCAGTGTTTTTCAACCTTCAATTCCCAACTTCGAGTTAAAAACTAATGTTCGTTACTTCTTTCCATGCTGTTTGGCTTCAATGCTCAATGTGGCATGTGGAACCGTACGAAGACGCTCAGCGGGAATCAACTTTCCTGTTTCACGACAGATTCCGTAGGTTTTGTTTTCAATACGTACCAGTGCCGCACGCAGGTTTTGAATGAACTTCAGCTGACGGGCTGCCAGACGAGTGGTTTCTTCCTTCGACAATGTGTTGGCTCCTTCTTCCAAGACCTTGTATGTAGGAGATGTATCGTCTGTATCGTTCCCATCCGTGTTCATTATACTACTTTTCAGTTTCTCATAGTCGCGTTCCGCGAGCTGAAGTTTTTCCATGATAATGGCGCGGAATTCTTCAAGTTCAGCGTCAGAATACCTCGTTTTTTCAGCCATAGTGCTTAAAGTTTTAAGTTAATAATAGTATCCACCCGGCACAGAACCGGGTGGATGAGTTCATATTACAATTTCGTTACATTTACATACAACGAAAAGTCATCAAAACTAATTTCCGTGCCGTTTTCCACCTCATCGGCCAGAACCAATGAGTTAGCCAGCACTTGGTTGCAAATATAAGTATTATATTCATTTATCGCGTCATCGGTATTCGGATTTTTTGACAGCACGATGGCAATCTTGTCGGTAATCTCGAAACCGCTGCTCTTACGGATGTTCTGAATACGGTTCACCAGTTCACGGGCGATACCTTCACGCTTCAGTTCGTCGGTCACGGTCACTTCCAGCGCTACGGTCAGTTTGCCTTCATTGGCTACCAGCCAGCCCGGGATGTCCTCGCTGAAGATTTCCACATCCGATGCTTCCACTACGGCCTCCCCGCCTTCCAGCTGGAAGGTGTAGCTTCCGTTCTTCTCCAGTTCGGCGATGGCTTCCTGCGACATGCCTGCCACGGCAGCAGCTACGGCCTTCATCTGTTTTCCGAATTTCGGGCCCAGCTTCTTGAAGTCGCATTTCACTTTCTTCACCAGCACACCTGCCCCACCGTCCACGAACTTGATTTCCTTCACGTTCACCTCGTTCATGATCAGGTCTTTCACTGCCTCGATATGCTGTTTCTGTGCTTCGTCTACCACCGGAATCATGATACACTGCAGCGGCTGACGCACCTTGATGTTCACCTTACGGCGCAAAGCCAGTACCATAGAAGTAACATCCTGTGCCATCTGCATACGGGCTTCCAGTTCCGCATTGATCAGGCTTTCGTCGGCTACCGGGAACTTGGCAAGGTGTACAGAAACCACCTGGTCGCGTCCGGTCACGCCAATCAAGTCCATATACAGACGGTCGGCATAGAACGGAGCAATCGGTGCCATCAGTTTGGCTACGGTCTCCAAGCAAGTGTAGAGTGTCTGATAAGCAGACAGCTTATCGGTCGACATGGCACTGCCCCAGAAACGTTTACGGTTCAGACGCACGTACCAGTTACTCAAGTTATCGTTTACAAAGTCGGTAATCAGACGTCCGGCCTTGGTCGGTTCGTAATCCGTAAAGCAAGCATCCACGTTCTTGATCAGCGTGTTCAGCAACGACAGAATCCAGCGGTCGATTTCCGGACGCTCGTTCATCGGCACGTCTTTCTCCGCGTAGGTAAAGCCATCCACGTTGGCATACAAGGCAAAGAATGAATACGTGTTGTACAAGGTACCGAAGAACTTGCGGCGTACTTCGTCCACTCCTTCCGTATCAAACTTCAGATTGTCCCACGGAGAAGAGTTCGTAATCATGTACCAGCGCAACGGGTCGGAACCGAACTTCTCGATGGCACCGAACGGGTCGACGGCATTGCCCAGACGCTTCGACATCTTGTTGCCGTTCTTGTCGAGCACCAGACCATTGGAGATGACGTTCTTGTAAGCCACACTGTCGAACACCATCGTAGCGATGGCATGCAGCGTGAAGAACCATCCACGTGTCTGGTCTACCCCTTCCGCAATGAAGTCAGCCGGATAGTAGCTGCGAGAGTCTATCAGTTCCTTGTTTTCAAACGGATAGTGCAACTGTGCATACGGCATGGAACCTGAATCGAACCATACGTCAATCAAATCCGACTCACGCTTCATCGGCTTGCCCGAAGCAGATACCAGGATGATGTCGTCTACATACGGACGGTGCAAGTCAATCTTGTCGTAGTTCTCCTTATTATATACGCCCGGCTGGAATCCCAGTTTCTTGTACGGATTTTCCGTCATGAAACCGGCAGCCACCGATTTTTCAATTTCGTTATACAGTTCTTCTACTGAACCGATGCAGATTTCCTCGCCTTCCTCGCTTCTCCAGATAGGCAGCGGTGTACCCCAGTAGCGCGAACGGCTCAAGTTCCAGTCGTTCAGGTTTTCCAGCCATTTTCCGAAACGGCCTGAACCCGTAGATTCCGGTTTCCAGTTGATGGTCTTGTTCAGTTCCATCATACGTTCCTTGCAAGCCGTAGAACGGATGAACCAGCTGTCCAGCGGATAATACAACACCGGTTTGTCGGTACGCCAGCAGTGCGGATAGTTGTGCACATGCTTTTCGGTCTTGAACGCCAGTCCCTGCTGTTTCAGCATCATGCAGATATACACGTCGAGTGATTCGGCTGCCTGAGCGGCTTTCTCGTCGTATTTGCCGTCGACGGTAAACTGCGGGTCGTATGCGTTCTTCACCCAGCGGCCTTGGTATTCCTTGTATTTCTCTACATCCACACATTCCTTCACGAACGCCTCATCCAGTTCCTCCATCAGATAGAACTTACCGGTCAGGTCGACCATCGGACGAGTTTCACCCTTTTTGTTGATCATGAACAAAGAAGGGATGCCCGCCGCACGTGCCACGTTGGCATCGTCGGCACCGAATGTCGGCGCGATGTGTACGATACCCGTACCGTCTTCCGTAGTCACATAGTCACCCGGAATCACGCGGAACGCTTTGTCGGCAGCCTCTTTCCATGTACCGTCTTCGGCAGCTTCCACCGGTTTCACCCACGGGATAAGCTGTTCGTATTCCATACCCACGAGGTCGGTACCCTTGTACTCACCAACCACCTTGAACGGAACCAGTTTGTCGCCCGGCTTGTAGTCTTCCAGTGCCAAACCTTCCGCCTTCTTGTTGAAGTGCGCATACAGCAACGGTTTGGCCAGTACCACCGTCATTTTCTCGCCATTGTATGAATTGTATGTCTGTACGGCCACGTAGTCAATCTTCGGGCCCACGCAGAGAGCCGTATTTGAAGGCAAAGTCCACGGAGTAGTCGTCCATGCGATGAAGTACGGTGTACCCCACTCCGCCATTTCCGGTTTCGGGTTCTTCATCTTGAACTGAGCCACCACGGTCAGGTCTTTCACGTCGCGGTAGCATCCCGGCTGGTTCAGCTCGTGCGAGCTCAATCCCGTACCAGCAGCCGGAGAATACGGCTGGATGGTGTAACCCTTGTAGAGCAAGCCTTTCTTGTAAAGCTGTTGCAACAGCCACCACAAGGTTTCAATGTAGCGGTTGTCGTAAGTGATGTACGGGTTGTCCAGGTCTACCCAGTAACCCATCTTATGTGTAAGGTCGGTCCATTCTTTCGTGAACTTCATGACATCCGTGCGGCAGTGCTTGTTGTAGTCTGCCACCGAAATCGTTTTACCGATATCCTCCTTGGTGATGCCCAGTGCCTTTTCCACTCCCAGTTCCACCGGCAGTCCGTGTGTGTCCCATCCGGCTTTACGCTTTACCTGGAAGCCCTTCATGGTCTTGAAACGGCAGAATGTATCCTTAATCGTACGCGCCATTACGTGGTGAATGCCCGGCATACCGTTGGCTGAAGGGGGACCTTCGTAAAACACGAAAGAAGGACATCCCTCACGTTCCGTCATACTTTTGGAAAACACATCGTTCTCATCCCATGTTTTCAGCACCTCCTTGTTGATTTCCGACAAGTTGAGCTGCGAATATTCAGTAAACTTCTTACTCATAATTATTATGTGATTTTTTATCTATTATCTAGTTTATCAGGAAGAACCCTCCCAAATTTAGGCTGCAAATTTATAAGAAAAAAAAGTTATATAAAAGAAATCGGCAGAAAAACGATGAAGGGAGTGCCGAAGAGAGAGCAACCCACATAAAAACAGTTGAGGAAGCCCCTGAAGAGACTTCCTCAAAAAACGACACAATACCTTATTGTCACAGTTCCCCGTTGGAAATATCGAAAAATCTTTCAAAGAAGGCTTTCAGCTTTTCCAGCACAGTCTTCTTCTTGGTTTCACGACTCTTGTCGAAAATGGACATCGGTGGCAGTATCCGGGCAATTCCAGTTCCGGATTCCTGTATGTTTCCATCCTTGAACGACTGACTGACAAAATGATAGGTCTCTTCCGGCTTCAACTTTTCCTCAGAAATGATTTCATCCAACTGTTTATGTTGTTGTTCTTTTACGAACCGTTTTCATTCCTCATTCACATGTTTATCAGGAGTCAGCTGGTCGATAAAATCCTCTATCAGTTCTTTTTTGTTTCTCAAGTCCGGACTGGCTCCGATGGCCTTCTGAATGGATATATGAATTTCCTTGTCGCCTACATTTCCATCGTGCATCTGTTCAATCAGATACAGAATATAGTCGATATTGATTTCCACCTGTTTGATAAGTTCCATCTCGAACACGATGTCATCGTTCACATTGACCTTATCCCCTCTTACACGACGATACTTCTCATACAAATCAAGATACACGCTGTGATAATCCTGTACATCCCTTTCCGATAGAATCTCTTTTCCGGCAAACTGGTCGAAAGTGGAAAGAATGTTGGTGGCCTTCAAAATAGCGCCATACAGACGGATAAACTTCTTTTCCGCCTCTTCCCCTACGATGCGTTTGTCCAGCGGATAATCCTCCAGCAACGTATCGACCAGTTCTGTGTACCCCTCCTGATGCTTGCCGTCCTTGTCTTCATATCCGTTATAGTACTCCTCAAAAGTTTTGAGCAAGACCAGTCCGCCCGCTTCCTTGTCGCCGAAAAGCGCGATACTTTCATTGGTAGCCTGTTCCAGATTACGGAAACAGACAATGTTTCCAAACGTCTTGACCGAATTGAGAATACGGTTGGTCCGCGAATACGCCTGCAACAGACCGTGCATCCGCAGATTCTTGTCCACCCACAACGTATTGAGCGTGGTGGCATCAAAACCCGTCAGAAACATGTTTACCACGATGAGCAAATCAATCTCCCGGTTCTTCATGCGCAACGACACATCCTTGTAATAGTTCTGGAACTTGTCGGCACTGGTATCATAATTGGTCTTGAACAAAGCGTTATAATCCTCAATGGCACTTTCCAGAAAGTCGCGTGAACTCTTGTCCAACGCATCTGTATTTTCTGAATTCTCATCGTCTATACACCCCGTATAATCCTCTTCCGCCTCATTTGCCCCGTAACTGAAAATGGTAGCTACTTTCAGCCTCCGGTCGGGTGGAAGTTCCGCCATCTGCCGCTTGAATTCCAAGTAATAAAGTTTGGCCGCTTCAATGGACGACACGGCAAACAGGGAATTGAAGCCTTGGATATGTACTTTCTGTTTCTGCTCCTCCACCTCCTCCTTCCCTCTCTTTGCCGAAGCCACTTCCGCAATGTTGGTCAATTTATGAAAAGCAAACCACCGGCCGTTCCGTTTGGTTTTCTGGTCGAAATGTTCCAGAATATAGGTCACGATGCGGCGGATACGTTCGGGAGCCAGCAAAGCCTTTTCCCGGTCGATGTTGCGCACCTGTTCGTCCTTGATGTTTTCCTGCTCGCGCATCGTGCTGATGTAATCCACCCGGAAAGGCAGCACATTTCCATCGGCAATGGCATTCACAATGGTATAGATATGCAGCCGCTTGCCGAACGCTTGTTCGGTAGTCTTTAAATCAAACTTGCCGCCCGTACTGGAGTTGTTAGAGAATATCGGTGTGCCTGTAAACCCGAACAGATGGTATTTCTTGAATTTCTTCACGATGGCCGTGTGCATTTCGCCGAACTGGCTGCGGTGGCACTCATCGAATATCAGCACCACGTGCTTGCCGTAAACTTCGTGCGTGCGGTTCTTGGCAATGAACACCGACAACTTCTGTATGGTGGTAATTATGATGTGTGCATTGTCATCCTCCAATTGCTTTTTCAGTACCGCCGTGCTGGTGTTGCTGTTGGCGGCACCTTTCTCAAAGCGGTCATATTCTTTCATGGTCTGATAGTCCAAGTCCTTACGGTCGACCACAAACAGCACCTTGTCGATACCTTCCATCTTGCTGGCCAGCCGGGCCGTTTTAAAGGAAGTAAGCGTTTTGCCACTTCCCGTAGTGTGCCACACGAAGCCGCCACCTTCCACCGTGCCATACTTCTTGTAGTTGGTCGACACCCGAATCTGTTGCAGAATACTTTCCGTGGCGGCAATCTGATAAGGACGCATCACCAGGAGCAGCTTTTCAGAAGTAAACACGCAATATTTGGTCAGGATATTCAGCAATGTATGTTTGGCAAAGAACGTGGCCGTGAAGTCCACCAAATCCGGAATAATCTGATTGTCCCTTCTGGCCCAGTAACTGGTAAACTCAAAGCTGTTGCTGGTCTGATTCTTGCTTTTCGACTTGCTATTCTTGTACTGTTCCGCAATGTGTGAAGCACGGGTGGTATTGCTGTAATACTTGGTTTGTGTACCGTTGCTGATTACGAATATCTGCACGTATTCAAACAATCCGCATCCGGCCCAGAAACTTTCCCTATTGTAACGCCGTATCTGGTTGAAAGCCTCTTTGATGTCCACTCCCCTGCGTTTCTGTTCCACATGCACCAGCGGCAACCCGTTCACCAGGATGGTCACATCGTAACGGTTCTCATGGCTGCCTCCTTCGGGCACATATTGGTTGATAACCTGCAAGTAGTTATTGTGTATGTCATTTTTGTCGAGCAGATAAATGTTTTTGGTGGAACCATCCTCACGAGTCAGCAACTGAATGTAATCATCCTGCACGATAGCCGTTTTCTCCACAATCCCGCTGTTCTGGTTGGCAATCTTTTCCTTAAAGAAAGCCGCCCATTCCTTGTCAGTAAAACGATAGTTATTCAGTTTTTCCAACTGACGGCGCAGATTCTCTATCAGTTCTTTTTCGGAAGTGATAGGCAGATAGTCATACGCCTGCGTCTGGAGCTGTTCGATAAACTCCTTTTCCATCTCCGCCTCGCTCTGGTATTGCTTGGCGGTGCGGTACCTCGGCTCATAATCCGACACCACGGTGCTCTGCGGATTTTCCGCTACCATTTTATATTGCTCTGACATATTTATTCAAATTACAATTTTTTACAAAGCCGATATAGCTGTTTGGGGCTATTAGGTACTTCTTTAATAGTTGGTTCTATAAATCCATTTTCCATCAACGGTAGTAGGATTTTATTACGGATAAACTTGGGACAGCTTGAGACAGACTTAGGACAGCTTGGGACAAATTGATTAATATCCATATTTCTGATTTATCTGATTCAATGCTTTTCCATTCTGCAGAATGTCAATAGTTTATTACGGTAATATTCGTATTGTTCCTGCACGGCAGCAATCTCTGCTTTTTATTCATTACACTCTAAATTGTTGACAATCTTTAAAAATCCATTGCGTTTCCTTTCCCATTGATTTCTTTCCAATGGAGTTAAATTAAAAATCCCCTGTAGTTTCTCATATAATTCATTCAATCTACTCGCTGCATCTTCAGCATCTACTTTAATCGAAATCAGTCTACCATCAATGACACCATTCATTTGTTCAAAGTCCATATCTTTGGTTAAGATTGAACAAAAATCGGAACGAAGAACCCAAGCTGCTCCCATTTCATTTAATGAGACTGAACTTTTATAATATCTTGGTGAATGGAGAAATATCATAAATAAATCATGACATTTAAAAAGTTCTCGTAACGTATCAAAAATATTCTTACTTAACCCCAAGCCATATCCTGCAACCGAACTACAAAACAATGTATTTTTATTTAGTCCAATGCTTTCAAGCAAATCAACAAGAGCTTCCGCAAACTCCTTATCCTTTGAAGAATGACTAATAAATACCATTGGACTATTTCCTTTTTTTTGATTATTTTCTGATTCCATATTAACTTTAGACATTAAAAGATTATATTTGGTATAGATTTTATTAAAGTTTGAAGATAGAGAATAGCCATTACCTGAATTATCAAGATTTTTAAACTCCTTAAAATCACTATTCATATCAGTATAAAAATCACTAAGATATATCAATGCTTCTTTATGCCATTCTAAATACGCTTCAATTGATTTTCGTGAGTTTCTGTCACCCTTAGAAACTTCTTTATAATCATTCTCTAACTGACGGACTTTTTGTTCTTTTGTAAGAACAACAGGTTTTACTTCCTCGGTTACGGCTTCACTATCACACAAGTCATCCAATTGTTGCATCAACGTATTATCTATGCCTATAACTTGCATATCAAGCCGAAGAGCAGATACGTCAATATTTTTTTTCGTTTCATTGTGATAAAGATGCAACAATTCACTTACTAACCATACCAAGGTTTCATTACCATCTTCAAAAGAAATATTAAGCAAAAGCGTTAATGCATTACCTGCTACATACTCATCAGAACCTATACCAAAAAAACTATTCTCCTGTTTCGCTTTTAAAAGACATTGCTCCCACATCTTATCTAATTTCGCAAGAATAAGCCAACGTTTGAATGGAGTACTAAGCAAAAAAGATTCCTCAATGATACGTTTTAAATCCTCACGAAGAGGTTCTATTTTTGTATTTGGTTTTGTCATTATGTTTGATTTAAGTTTTACTTATTTTACTAACTCTTTGATTACGGCTACAGCCGGAGAATACACATATCCGGATATGTATTCTCTCGCAGCCTTTGTCGTGTAGGTTGTTTCGTTCACGTAAAAATTATACAATTCATCCAGTTTGATTTCTACGTAGTTTCCGGTACTTTCCCTCTGAATGGTCAACAGATTACCTTGCACAGAGCACACCTTGTATGGCACTCTGTCTCTTACACTATAAACTACTTTTAGCGAAGCTATGTGCTCCTTAAACATCTGAAAATTCATCATACTTTTAACTTTTTCGTTTAAAGGTCAATAGTTTATCACGATAATACTCGTATTGCTCCTGCACGGCAGCAATCTCTGCCGGAAGTCCTTCGGACAAGTCATTTACCAAGGACTCGAATTTGTCGAGGATGGAAGCTATCTGTTGTTGTTTTTCAATTGAAGGAACTGGTATAATTGCATTAGCTAATCCCTTTGCTGAAATTGAACAAATCTTCGCTTCCGAAACATATCTCCTAATCTGTCTGTGATAACTTTTTGTCCTCAAATAATGAGTAACAAATTGAGGACACATATCGCTTTGAAAAATAAAACATGCATCATGAACTGCCGCAGGCTTTTCACCTAGCCAAGCAAGTCCAATTCCAATATCATCTTTATTTTCACCTGCAGCGACAATTATTACATCATTCTTTTGGGCATACCTCATTTTAGGTGCCAAATCTGTTCTCAATTGTCCTCTCGTTTGATTAGCAGTTAATCCATAATATGTATATATATCACCATAATGGATACACGGAATACCCACATCAACAATATCTGTTCTAACAAATCTTTTACCCCGTATAAATTTACCAACTTCCCCCATTCTCATAAATTTCACTCTCTCATCATTCTCATCAAATGTGAGTAACTTATTTCGATAATACTCATATTGTTCCTTTCTCGCTTGCAGCTCCGCTTGCAGCTCCGCTGCATGCGATGTGAAGGCATCGAGAATACGAACTATTTCGTTTTGAACTTCAAGAGGAGGAAGAGGAATCTCTAGCTTCTTAAATTTCTTCATATCAACAGAAGCAAACCCAGAAACATTGGTATTATTTTTACACCATTCACCTACGATAAATAAATAGTAAAACAAATACTTTACACGTATTTGTTTTATCAACGATTTACGAATTTGCAAATTCGTAAATCGTTGATTCGCAAGCGAATCAACAATTATGAGCGCATGCTCACCTATGGTGGCAGTAGTAGCCATAATAAAAGAATTGGCCGGAAATAGCCTTCCACCTTTTACAGCTTCTTTAGTTATATGTTGAATAGAATCCGATAAAATCCTTCCATTTTGCCTTATATCTTCCATTCTGAACCAAGGAATATCTCCGTTATCCCAAAATCCTTGGTTAGCTTTGGAAGGTGTATAGCCATTTTTCATTTCAAAAACTTCATCTATCCTTTTCCATTCTACCCCCTCCGGACAAAGTTCCCGTATCAACTCCTGCAACTTACTCATAATTCATCCTCCACAATTTCTGAATTCCGACTTTCTTCCACCACCCTACGTTACCCATACAGTTAATCACCTGCAAATCAAGTAAATATTTTGCAACATCCAATTGTAAACGCAATGAGTTCATAATTGGATAAGAACAATACGACTCATTTATATTTCCCTGCATCTCACTCATGCCTCATCCTCCTCCAATTCTGCCACAATCCGGTCGATTTCTGTACGCAATTCGCTTTCGCGTGCCACAATGCGACGGATACGTTCGTTCAGTTCCTTAATATCGGTCTGCGAACGGGTGTCTTCTGCCTCCACGTAACTGCTGACAGACAGGTTATAGTCGTTCTCTGCTATGGCCGCATTGTCTACCAAGGCAGAAAAATGCTGCACTTCCTTACGGTCGATGTATTCATTCAGGATGTGGCTGATGTTCTCAGGCGAAAGTTTGTTCTTGTTTCCCTCGTGTACAAACTCTGCACTGGCATCAATAAACAGGGTCTTGTTTTCTTTTTTGCTCTTTTTCAGCACAATGATGCAGGTGGCAATAGATACACCGAAGAACAAGTTGGCTGGAAGCTGAATCACCGTATCTATGTAGTTGTTCTCAATCAGGTACTTGCGGATTTTCTGCTCGGCTCCTCCCCGATAAAGCACACCGGGAAACTCTACGATGGCTGCCGTGCCGTCGGTAGAAAGCCACGACAGCATGTGCATGGTGAAAGCCAGGTCGGCCTTGGTCTTGGGAGCCAGTACGCCCGCAGGGGCAAAACGCGGGTCATTAATCAGTACCGGATTGGAATCGCCCGCCCATTTGGTGGAATAAGGCGGGTTGGACACGATGGCATCGAAAGGCTCGTCATCCCAATGGTAAGGCTCGGTCAGTGTATCGCCGCAGTGGATGTCGAACTTCTCGTAATTGATGTCGTGCAAAAACATGTTGATGCGGCACAAGTTGTAGGTCGTGATGTTGATTTCCTGTCCGAAGAACCCCGTACGCACATTTTCCTTGCCCAACACCTTGGCAAACTGCAACAGCAGGGAGCCTGAGCCGCAGGCAGGGTCGTACACCTTGTTCACTTCCTTCTTGCCGACCACCGTAATGCGGGCCAGCAACTCGCTCACCTCCTGCGGGGTGAAGAACTCACCGCCCGACTTTCCGGCATTCCCGGCATACATGGTCATCAAAAACTCGTAGGCATCCCCGAAAACATCTATCTGGTTTTCCGAGTAATCACCTTTCAAGTCGAGCCCTCCGATGGTATTCAATATCTTGCAGAGGGTTTCGTTACGCTTGGGTACGGTGTTGCCCAGCTTGTTGCTGTTCACGTCAATGTCATCGAAAAGCCCTTTCAAATCGTCTTCGCTGTCCGTTCCTTTGGCCGACGCTTCAATGTGGTCGAACACCGCCTCCAAGGTTTCGTTCAGATTGGCGTCGTTCTTGGCTTTTGCCCGTACGTTGCAGAACAATTCCGACGGCAAGATGAAAAAGCCCTTTTCCTGCACAATCATTTCCCGCGCATTCTCGGCTTCTTCATCAGGGAAAGTAGTATAGTCGAAATCTTCCATGCCAGCCTCACGCTGCAATTTGTTGATGTAGTTGGTGATGTTTTCCGAGATGAAACGGTAAAACAACATACCCAGCACATATTGCTTGAAATCCCATCCGTCCACACTGTTCCGCAAATCTTCGGCTGTGGCCCATATTGTCTTGAATAACTCTTGCTTTTGTTGTGTACTTGTCGCCATAATTCTATTTTCAGTCTTTCCAACCTCACGATGAGGTCTATTGAACAGTCTACAAAGTTACGCTTTTCCCCGAGAAGATGAAAAAACCTCCCGCCGAAGATACCCCATCCTCAAAGAATTTTCTACGTTTCTCGGCAGAGGAACATACGGTTTTCACGCGGAAAACATACGGCTCCGCCACGGGAAACGTACGGTTCCGGGAAGGGAAACATAAAAAAGTGCCTGAAGTTTCCGCAAAAACCTCCAGGCACTTTCCGAACAAGCTCCTTACTTGTCTTCTATTTCTTGATTTTCCGTTTGTAAAGCTCCGCCCGCGCCAGAATCTCCCGCACGAACTCATACGTATCGCTGCCGCGGAGATAGCCGTTCTTGCAGACGGGGTCCTGATAGTATTCCTTGTTGCTCTTGAGCAGCATGTAATGGGCCACGTGGTGCTCCCACAGGTAACGGTTGCGGCCGTATTTCTCGGCCAGGGCCATGGCATCGGTCACATGGCCTATCCCGCAGTTGTAGGCGGCCAGGATGAACTTCGCCTGCTCTTCCTTGTCGGTTACCTTACTGAACGTGCGCTGCATGTTGGCGATGTATTTCACGGCGGCCTTGATGCTCTCTTCCGGGTCCTGCTCCTTGCCAGGCGGTACTCCCATCAAACGGGAGGTAGCAGGCATGAGCTGCATCAGTCCCTTGGCTCCGGCCCACGACACCACGTTTGGATTGAAGTTCGATTCCGTATAGGCCAGGGAGGCCAGCAGACGCCAGTCCCACCCGATTTCCTTGGCATAGCGGCGGAACAGTGCATCGTAGTGGGAAATCTTGCCGTCTTTCACGGAAAGAATGGACCCGTGCGACGGACGCTTGGCCAGTTCGAAATAACGGCGGGCACTGGCCCGGAACTCCGGTGAATTGATGTTCTCCCGGTGCCACTTGTCGGCTGCGGCGGCCAGCTGGGGCGAGGTCTTACGCACAGCCCACGATGAACGCTGGTCGAAGCTGATAGCCAGCTTGATGTCCAGCACCGGATAATAGGTTCGGTTGATTTTGGCGATTTCGTCGGTGGCCACCGTATAGTCGATACGGCCCTCCGCCACCCACGTAATCAGGTCTTCCGACGAAACACTGTCGGAGGAGACCTCACAGATGTCGATGCCGCCTCCCAGCTCCCGGTTCAGGTTCTCCAGCCGGGTACGGTATTTTCCGGAGTTGACATAGACCTTCTTCCCCACCAGCTCCGTCACGTCTTTCAGGGCTTCCTTTCCGCGCCGCTGCACGATGACCTGGCGAGTGATGTCTTCCTCCCCGCAATAAATCAGACTGTCTTTCAGGGCGTTGGTCATGATGAGGTTATAGGCCACCAGGTCGCCTGCCCCACTGAGCAGACTGTCCACCAGCCCTTCTTCGTCTTTCACCACCTTTACCTTCAGGGTCAGGCCGAGCGACTTGGCAAACTGCTGGGCCAGTTCGTACTGGAACCCCATGGGTTCGCCGCGATAGTTGAAGTACGACACGGAACTGTTGACCGTGAGCACCACCAGTTCTTTCTTCTCCAGTATCTGCGGCAAGTCGACCGCCACCTCCTCCGTCTTCTTTTCCGACTGACAGGAAAAGAGCAGCAGTGCCATCGCCCCCAGCAGACATCCGATCCAGGTTTTCATCGGTCGACGATTTTTTCGATGTACATTTTCAGAATTTCAATGGCTTTTTCGTTGTGTCCTCCCTGCGGGACAATCAGGTCGGCAATCCGCTTGGCCGGCTCGATGAACTCCAGGTGCATGGGTTTCAGCACCCGCACGTAACGGTCCATCACGGCCTCCGCCGTACGTCCGCGTTCAATCACATCCCGCTGGATGACACGTATCAGACGTTCGTCGGGGTCGGCATCCACAAAGATGCGCAGGTCCATCTGCTTGCAGAGACGACGGTCGCTCAGGGCCAGAATCCCTTCGATGATGACCACCTTGCGCGGCTCTACATGAATGGTCTCCTTCTGGCGGGTACAGGTCAGGTAGGAATACACGGGCTGTTCGATGGCCTCGCCCCGGCGCAGCATCTCCACGTGCTTCGAAAGCAAATCCCAGTCGAAGGCAGAAGGATGGTCGAAGTTGATGTTCTGCCGTTCTTCCACGGGCACATGGCTGCTGTCCTTGTAATATGAGTCGAGCGGAAGCACTGCCACTTCGTTTTCCGGCAGACTTTCTACAATCCGTCGCACCACAGTTGTTTTCCCGGAGCCTGTTCCTCCTGCAATTCCAATGATAATCATAACTTGTTTCAATAATTAATTTCTATATTTGCAATACACAAAAATACGAAAATCATAAAAACAAACAAACATGGTCAAACACATTGTTCTATTCAAACTGAAAGAAAGTCTTTCTGCGGCTGAAAAAGCCGACATCATGCACCGTTTCAAGGCGGCTATCGAGGCCCTTCCGGCCACCATTCCTTTTATCCGCGACATCCATGTGGGACTGAACGAGAACCCGGCAGAGACATGGGACATCTGCCTGGACAGCAGTTTCGACACCCTCGACGACGTAAAAGCCTATTCCATCCATCCGGCCCACGTGGCTGCGGCGGGTATCCTGAAAGAGGCCAAGGAAAATCGGGCCTGCGTGGACTATACCCTCTAACCTTCCAACCTCGACGCACATGGAAAAGATTATCAATCCTTGGAAAGGAATAGAAGGCTATTACTGTTTCGGATGTGCTCCCCACAACGAGGACGGAGAAGAGATTGTGTGCCTGTGGAAACCGGAGGCCCGCTTCCAAGGCTGGGTGAACACCCTGCACGGGGGCATACAGGCCACGATGCTCGACGAAATCTGTGCCTGGGTCATCGCCCGCAAGATGCAGACTTCGGGGGTGACTTCCCGCATGGAAACGCACTACCTGAAGCCGGTGCATACCACCGACTCGCATCTCACGCTCAGGGCGCGGCTGAAAGAAGTGAAACGGCACTTCGCATTCATCGAAGCGGGCATCTTCGACGAGCACGACCAGCTTTGTACCAAGGCCATATGCACCTATTACCTCTTCTCGAAGGAAAAAGCGGAAAAGGAAATGTGCTTCAAGGGCTGCTATACGGAAAAAGAGGTGGAGAATTTATAAAACTGACAGCAAAACTGACTTTTTCCTGATAAATATTTGCTTTTTCAAATCTTATCTTATAATTTTGTCGCAACAAAAGAAAGAAAATATGATTTTAAATACTGTACATCATCGCCATCATCATTTCCTAACGGTTCACACGGTAGGCTGAGAAGGCGTGTAGTTACAGAAAAGAGATAAGATAACAAAAAAGGCTTGCCGTTAGGAATCATCCCGGTAAGCCTTTTTTTATTTGGACACTTTAACCGAAAAACAACATGTTAAGAATTGCCGTACAATCCAAAGGGCGTTTGTTTGAAGACACAATGGCCCTGTTCACAGAAGCCGACATCAAGCTGTCTACTTCCAAACGTACCTTGCTGACACAATCTACCAACTTCCCCGTGGAGGTGCTCTTCCTGCGCGACGACGACATTCCGCAGTGCGTGGCCAACGGCGTGGCCGACCTGGGCATCGTGGGGGAAAACGAGTTCGTGGAACGTGCCGAAGAAGCTGAAATCGTTCACCGGCTGGGATTCAGCAAATGCCGTCTCTCGCTGGCCATCCATAAGGAGACCGAATACGACGGGCTGCAGTGGTTCAACCACAAGAAGATTGCCACTTCCTACCCGCACATCCTGAAGAACTTCCTGAACGAGCAGCAGATTGAGGCGGACATCCATGTCATCACGGGCTCGGTGGAAATATCTCCGGCCATCGGACTGGCGGATGCCATCTTCGATATTGTCAGCTCGGGCTCTACCCTCATCAGCAACAACCTGAAAGAGGTGGAAGTGGTGATGAAGAGTGAGGCTTTGCTCATCGGCAACAAGAACCTGTCGGCAGAAAAGAAGGAAATCCTTCAGGAGCTGTTGTTCCGCATCGATGCCGTGAAGACAGCCGAAGACAAGAAATACGTGCTGATGAACGTGCCTACCGACAAGGTGAAGGACATCGTGGAGGTACTGCCGGGCATCAAGAGTCCCACCATCATGCCGCTGGCCACGGAGGGATGGAGCAGCATCCACACCGTCATCGACCAGAAACGTTTCTGGGAAATCATCGGCAAGCTGAAGGCCATCGGGGCACAAGGTATCCTGGTACTCTCCATCGAGAAAATGATACTTTAACCGTTGAATCATTTCACACCAAATGCTACTATGAACATCATTACTTATCCTGAGAAAAGTACATGGGCCGACTTACTGAAACGGCCTACTCTCCAGACGGAATCGCTGCGGGAGACGGTACTCGAAATATTGAACCGCATCAAGTTTGAAGGCGACAAGGCCGTGCGGGAGTATGAAGAAAAATTCGACAAGGTACGGCTGGACTCCCTGCAGGTGAGCGAGGCGGAAATCACCGAAGCGGAAAAGAAGGTCAGCATCGAACTGAAGGCGGCCATCACACTGGCCTACAAGAACATCCACACGTTCCACGCGGCACAGATGTTCCAAGGGAAAAAGATTACCACCCTGCCGGGCGTCACTTGCTGGCAGAAGGCGGTGCCCATTGAGAAGGTGGGACTGTACATTCCCGGCGGAACGGCTCCTCTCTTCTCGACCGTGCTGATGCTGGCCACTCCGGCACAGATTGCGGGCTGCAAGGAAATCATTCTCTGTACCCCGCCCGACAAGGAAGGAAAGATTCATCCGGCCATCCTGTATGCGGCCAAACTGGCGGGCATCAACCGTATCTTCAAGGCGGGAGGCGTACAGGCTATCGGGGCCATGGCCTACGGCACGGAGAGCATCCCGAAAGTATATAAGATATTCGGTCCGGGCAACCAGTATGTCACGGCGGCCAAACAGCAGGTTTCCCTGCGCGACGTGGCCATCGACATGCCGGCAGGTCCGTCGGAAGTGGCGGTACTGGCCGATGAAACCGCCAATCCGGTCTTCGTGGCAGCCGACCTGCTTTCACAGGCGGAACACGGAGTAGACAGTCAGGCCATCCTGATTACGACGAGCGAACCGCTGCTGATAGCCGCCATGAAGGAAGTGGAGCGCCAGCTGGCCCAATTGCCGCGGAAGGAAATAGCCAGCCGCTCGCTGGCGGCCAGCAAACTGATTCTGGTGAAGGACATGGACGAGGCGGTAGCCATGGTCAACGAGTATGCGCCGGAACACCTGATTATCGAAACCAAGGACTACCTGGAAGTCAGCGAACGGATTGTCAATGCGGGCTCGGTATTCCTGGGATATTATTCGCCGGAAAGTGCGGGCGACTATGCTTCGGGCACCAACCACACGCTGCCGACCAACGGCTATGCCAAGGCATACAGCGGGGTAAGTCTGGACAGCTTCATCCGCAAAATCACATTCCAGGAAATCACGCCCGAAGGCATCGCCATGATTGGCCCGGCCATTGAGGTGATGGCGGCCAACGAGCAGCTGGACGGCCACAAAAATGCAATCTCCGTACGTTTAAAGAAAGAATCATGAAACCATTGAAAGAACTTACGCGGCCGAACATCTGGGCCTTGAAGCCTTATTCTTCGGCACGCGACGAATATAGCGGGAAAGAGGCATCGGTGTTTCTGGATGCCAACGAAAATCCTTACAACACACCCAACAACCGGTACCCGGACCCGCTGCAACGGGAACTGAAAGGGCTGATCGGGCGTATCAAGAAGGTGGCGCCCGAGCATATCTTCCTGGGCAACGGCAGCGATGAGGCCATCGACCTTCCTTTCCGGGCGTTCTGCCGTCCGGGCATCGACAACGTGGTGGCCATCGAGCCTACCTACGGCATGTATCAGGTCTGTGCCGATGTCAACGACGTGGAGTACCGCAAGGTGCAGCTCAACGCGAATTTCCAGTTCAAGGCTGCCGACCTGCTGGCGGCTGCCGACGAGCACACCAAACTGATTTTCCTCTGCTCTCCCAACAACCCGACGGGCAACAACCTGTGCCGGGAAGAGATTCTGACCCTGCTCCGACAGTTCGAAGGACTGGTCATCGTGGACGAGGCGTATGCGGATTTCTCCGACCAGCCGTCGTTTCTGCAACAGCTCGACGAGTTCCCGAACCTGATTATCCTGCAGACCTTCTCGAAGGCGTGGGGCTGTGCGGCCATCCGTCTGGGCATGGCGTTCGCTTCCAAGGAAATCATCGACCTGCTGAACAAAATCAAATATCCTTACAATGTGAACCGGCTGACACAGCAGGAAGCCATCCGGATGATTGAAAAACATTATCAGGTGCAGCAATGGGTAGGTTCGTTGCTGAAAGAACGTACGCGGCTGATGACCGAATTTGAGAAACTGCCGTGCTGCGAGCACATCTACCCCACCGACGCGAATTTCTTCCTCACCCGAGTAAGCAATGCCAAGAAAATCTATGATTACCTAGTGGACAGAGGTATCATCGTCCGCAACCGGAGCAACGTGGCCTTGTGCCACAACTGCCTGCGCATCACCATCGGTACGCGGCCGGAGAACGATGCGCTGCTGGAGGCCCTGAAAAACTACAAGGAGGAGGAAGCATGAAAAAGAAAGTCTTGTTCATCGACCGCGACGGAACCCTCGTCATCGAACCGCCCGTAGATTACCAGCTGGATGCCTTCGAAAAGCTGGAGTTTTACCCCAAGGTGTTCCGCAACCTGTATTTCATCCGGCAGAAACTGGATTTTGAGCTGGTCATGGTGACCAACCAGGACGGACTGGGCACGCCTTCTTTCCCGGAAGAGACTTTCTGGCCCGTACACAACCTGATGCTCCAGTCGTTCAAGAACGAAGGCATAGAGTTCGACAATATTTTGATTGACCGGAGCTTTCCGGAAGACAATGCACCTACGCGCAAGCCCCGCACGGGCATGCTGACGGCTTACCTGCAAAATCCGGACTATGACCTGCCGGGCAGTTTTGTCATCGGCGACCGGGCGACGGATGTGCAACTGGCACAGAACCTGGGCTGCAAAGCCATCCTGCTGCAACCGGATAAAAGTACACTGGCCGGCAGTGGTCTGGAGGACACCTGCGTGCTGGCCACCACCGACTGGGACCGCGTGGCGGAATTCCTCTTTGCCGGCGAACGGACGGCAGAAGTGTGCCGGAAGACCAAGGAGACCGACATCCGCATCCGCCTCAACCTGGACGGAAACGGCACCTGCCACATTGACACGGGACTGGGTTTCTTCGACCACATGCTGGAGCAGATTGGCAAGCATGGCGGCATCGACTTCGATATCCACGTGGACGGTGACTTGCACGTGGACGAGCACCACACCATCGAAGACACGGCCATCGCCCTGGGAGAATGTCTGCATCAGGCCCTCGGAAGCAAGCGGGGCATCGAACGCTACGGCTACTGCCTGCCCATGGACGACTGTCTGTGCATGGTGGCACTCGACTTCGGCGGACGCCCCTGGCTGGTGTGGGATGCGACCTTCACCCGCGAAAAGATTGGCGACATGCCCACCGAGATGTTCCTCCATTTCTTCAAGTCGCTGAGCGACTCGGCCCGCATGAACCTGCACATCAAGGCAGAAGGTACCAACGAGCACCACAAGATTGAAGGCATCTTCAAGGCCCTTGCCCGCAGCATCAAGATGGCTGTCCGGCGCGACATCCATCACTTTGAAATCCCTTCCAGCAAGGGATGCATCTGAAAACAAAAAAAGAAGCATGGATTCTGAGAGAAATTCTCTCCGTATCCATGCTTCTTTCTTATAATTTACGAAACAAGCGTTACTGCTTCTTCAGCTCCACTCCCAATTGCAGTCCGTCATACTGGTTCAGCAACGAGGTAGCTGTACTGACAGCTGCATTCGACGACTTGCTTGCCACTGCACCGGTAACGGTCTGCGCCAGCGACATCAGCTTGTCGGCCTTGAAGAGCAAACTCATCGTATTGCCCGTCAGTCCTTTGGACACCGTGGCGTTCACCTTCAGTCCCAGACGCGTTTTCATTGTCAACTGCTTGGTATCGGCATTGTAGCTGTAAGTTCCGCTGACTGTCTTTCCACCTATCACGGAAGTATAGGTACTGTCTTCATTGAAAGTATAAGTTGCTCCTTCCTTGAAACCCAGTTTTTCCAATACGCCGCTCATCTTTTCTTCCACTTTCTTGGCAGCCACTTCCCCTCCGGCCTTGGCCAGCAGGTTGTCGCTTTCAAACTTGCAGTCGGGTCCAGAATAAGCCCAGGTTCCGGTCAACGAACTACTTTCACCCGTGACCTTATTGGTTACTGCACTTACCACCCCTGAAAGAATCGACTTCAAGTCTTGTGCCATTCCATTGGCTGTTCCGGCAAAACACAATGCCAGCACCAGCACGCTTCTCCATAAAACACTTTTTTTCATCACTCTTCTCTATTTTAGTTGATTGTTAGTTTTCACAAGCGGCAAGATTCCTCTTCTGTCCGTCTCAACAAGCCTTGAAGCTCATGTCGAGACCTTTCACAGAATGAGTCAGTGCACCTACAGAAATGTAGTCCACTCCGCATTCCGCATAGTCGCGCAGCGTGTCAAACGTGATGCCACCGGAAGATTCCAGTTCCACACGTCCGCCCACCATTTCCACGGCCTTGCGGGTATTCTCCGGCGTGAAATTGTCGAGCATGATACGGTCTACTCCACCCAGGTCGAGCACCTGCTGCAGCTCATCGAAGTTGCGTACCTCGATTTCAATCTTCAGGTCCTTGCCTTTTTCCTTGCAGTATTCCTTGGCCCGCGTGATGGCCTTGTCGATGCCTCCTGCGAAATCCACATGGTTGTCTTTCAGCAGAATCATGTCGAACAGACCGATACGATGGTTCACACCTCCCCCGATTTTCACCGCCATCTTCTCCAGGATACGCATGCCCGGAGTCGTCTTACGCGTATCGAGCACCCGAGTCTTTGTCCCCTTCAGGCGTTCCACATACTTGTGGGTCATGGTAGCGATACCGCTCATGCGCTGCATGATGTTCAGCATCAGGCGTTCGGTCTGCAGCAAAGACTGCACTTTGCCTTCCACCACCATCGGCACATCTCCCGGTTTCACGTGCGTACCGTCCTGCATGAATACGGTTACCTTCATGTCGGGGTCGAAACGATGGAACACTTCCTTGGCCACTTCAATGCCGGCCAGGATTCCTTCTTCCTTAATCAGCAGTTTCGACTTTCCCATGGCATCCGCCGGGATACACGACAATGTTGTATGGTCCCCGTCGCCTATATCCTCTGCAAAAGAGAGGTCAATCAGACGGTCAATCAAATCCTTTACAATTTTTTCGTCCATTTTGTTCAAAATATTAGGTGATATTTATGGAAGCAAAGGTAATTATTATTCATATCTTTGCAAAGACAACCCGTTTTAATCAAAGTAAAAAAGATATGAAATTTACCCTACTTGTGGTCGGCCGGACGGTCGAAAAGCATTATATCACAGCCATCAACGACTACGTGGAACGTACCAAACACTACATCTCGTTCGACATGGAAGTGATTCCCGAGCTCAAGAACACCAAGAGCCTCAGCATGGACCAGCAGAAAGAAAAAGAAGGCGAAGCCATCCTGAAAGCCCTTCAGCCGGGCGATGTGGTGGTACTCCTCGACGAGCACGGAAAAGAATTCCGCTCCATCGAGTTTGCCAACTGGATAGAGCGGAAAATGCATACGGTGAACAAGCGGCTGGTGTTTATCATCGGCGGGCCCTACGGATTCTCCCCTGCGGTCTATCAGGCTGCCCAGGAAAAGATTTCCCTTTCCAAGATGACGTTCTCACACCAGATGATACGACTGATTTTCGTGGAACAGCTTTATCGGGCCATGACCATTTTGAACAACGGCCCTTACCACCACGAATAAGCCGGTCAGCGCAACCGCAGAATGTCGCCCACCTTCGGAGCCGGTGAGTCCGGTTCCATCTTATTCAATTTATACAAATTTTTCAAACGTATACCGAATTTCTGCGAAATGGAGTACATGGAATCGCCCTGACGTACCACGTAAACGATGTATTCCTTCGTAGCCCGACGGCGTTTCTTCTCCAGGTATACCACTTCACCTCCCGCAAAAATATAGTCTTTCGGGAGCTCGTTGTAAGTGCGGAGTTTCTTCTTGCTGATGCCCAGTTCATCCGAGAGCGACTTAAACGTATCCCCCCGACGGGCAATGACGTAGACCATGTCGTTGGCCAGATATGGCTGGTGCGGGTTAGGAAACTCCTCCACCCATTTCAATCCTTTTTTACTGTCGTAACGGTCCAGATCGTACAGTTCGATGATGTTAATCAGCCGGTCGGCATAGCGCGGATCGGTGGCATAACCGGCTTTCTTCAAACCACGGGCCCATCCTTTATAGTCTGTAATCTTCAAACGGAAAAGCGAAGAATAGCGTGCCCCGGTCCGCAAGAACTTGGAATGGTCGCGGTAAGAATCCTTGGCATGGCGGTAAGCCCGGAAACACTCGTTCGGCGCATCGTCGTCGGCACGCACCGTCCGCCCGTCCCAGCTCCGTCCGCACTTGATACCGAAATGATTGTTCGACTTGCGGGCCAGTTCGCTCCGCCCGGCACCCGACTCCAGCAATCCCTGAGCCAGCGTGATACTGGCCGGAATGTGATACCGCTTCATCTCCTCCACCGCAGTCTTCCGATACTGCCGGATGTAATCCTCATACGCTTTGTTCCGCCGCTGGGCCCCCAAAGAAAGCACCATCCCCGCCAGACAGAACACGAAAATATATCTTAACGATTTCATGCAAATCCTCTTTTCAGTTTTCGCACAAAGATAAGCGATTCAGCAGAGAAGCTTACCGGCAAATGCTTAAAAATACAGAAAAGCAGAGAGAAAAGCGATTTTTTGTGTATATTTGTCTATTACCCACTCACAAAAACAAAAGCCATGAAAGAAATTAAACTGGAAATTTGTATCCACTCTTTGCAATACGAGGAACTCACCCCACAAGACCGAGAACTGATTGACAAGGCCAAAGAGGCCACTTCGCGCAGTTATGCCCCCTATTCCAAATTCTCGGTCGGTGCCGCCGCCCTGCTGAAAAACGGGGTGATTGTCACAGGAACGAATCAGGAAAACGCCGCCTATCCTTCCGGACTGTGTGCCGAACGTACGACCCTGTTTTATGCCAACTCCCAGTATCCCGACCAGGCGGTACTGACGCTGGCCATCGCTGCCCGAAGTGAATCCGGCTACCTTGACACGCCGATTCCTCCCTGCGGAGCTTGCCGCCAGGTATTGCTGGAAACAGAGCAGCGCTACCGTCAGCCCATGCGCATCCTGCTGTATGGCGAAAAAGCGATTTACGAAATAAACGGCACGAAAGACTTGCTTCCACTGTCGTTCGGTGGGGAATTTCTTTCTTAACTACCATATTTATTTTTTACAAACCCCTGAAAGTCTATGAATTAGATCTATCCGGGGTTTTGTTACTAAATACCTCCTATAATCTCTCATTTTTCCTGAATAAATATTGCACAAATAACTGACTTAGTACAGTTATATTTCAAATCATAACCTCTAACCTTTACATCATCCTAATTTTTAATCACTTTATAACATATAAAATATCTTTCATTCTTGAGAATTCTGCATAGTTGATTCATGTACAAAAAAGACGATTTTTACGGAGATTTTAAGAATAACCCCATAAAGGATGGCTATCATGCTGGAAATCAAAATAAGCCCTATATCAATAGGCCTATATCACAGATTTTTTGTACTTTTGTATTCAAATCAAGACGATTATTTCCAAAACAAGAAAGGTATTTGCAACCAGTTATTACTCAATATTTTGTGAGTTA
>ULTX01032462.1_pt1 | contig 48087 bp, 55 predicted proteins | sample 1958041 | NCBI WGS metagenome assembly ULTX01 (sample SAMEA4835747, study PRJEB28245) | human gut metagenome | biome: gut microbiome; material: fecal sample | place: Denmark | collected 2008
TCATAGAATCCACATCCGGATAATCCGGCAGCAACTCCATATACCAATGTCTGCCACCAGATAAGGCCAGCCAGCGGTTCCGAGATCTTCAGTACCCATGCCAGCATGCAGACAATAATTCCCACGCCAACAGAAATACAGATCTTGGCAATCTTGCTTCCGTCAATAGCCGGGATCAGCTTGAGGATCTGTGTCACTACGGATGAGATAACGGCCACAATTCCACCGAAGGTAGAAAGATCAAGAATAATTTGAGTTCCCTCATTACTTACTTCTGTTTGTGCAAATACACCACACACAAAGAGCATCAGCATGCTCATAACCAAAACAATCTTTTTCATAACCTAAACATTTTAACTATTAAACAAAATAAAAACAATAACACTGCTATAATGACACTACTACATAAAAATATAGCTTCTTTCTTTTTTAAACTCTCCATGGTTTATTCTATCGCTTTCGCATATCTGGGGCAATCTCGTAGTTTGGCATACAACGGGGTTGTTGCCTCGATACACTCATAGGTGATACCATCTTCCTTATAATATTTCCCTAGTTCCAAAGACATATTACCATCAGCCGGATAAGGGATAGGGTCTTCTTTTGTTCCGGCGTGTTGTTCATCTATCCTTTTATAAATGGATTCGGTTCCGGTAGATCCAGGCTTCCATTGAGACTGAAGGGTATGTTTCTGAATAACCTCAAACAGATCGTTGACATCTTTCTCTTTTTCTACTATACGAAGGCGGAAGCCGGTATCTACCTCTTTTCCAAACTCGGCACCTTCCTCTCCCCACACAGGAGCAAAATTCTTTACTTTTACTGCACTTTCTGCCGGAAGGTTTGCTGTCGAATATAACATCTTGGACAAGGCCATCACATCTTGCAGTCCGGGTTGGGTGGTATCTGGTTTATAACCGTCATGGCTCGAAAGGCCGATTTCATCCAATTCTGCTTTTACCCATGAAATAAATTCATCGTGTTCTTTTACTTCCGTATCATTTATATCTTTCCGAAACTTACGGGACAAAGAGGCATTCAGACTTGCAACCTCCAATGCTGAAGTAAGTCCGTAAGCCTCCATCTCGGCGGCATTGATAGCTTTATTTCTAGTGACCGGCTTAACCACCCTTACTGGAAAAGCAAGGGCGATTTCCATTTCCCGGCCATCCGCTTCTATTACCGTCTCTTTTGTGTGGCCAATGAACAGCGTTACCGCAGGACCTTCATCCAGCGACACGTATTTCCCGTTCAACCATGTTGTCTTATTTTTATTATTATCTTGTTCTGCATTAATTGGGACTTGAACTTTATTAACCGTGATCATCTTCTATGTACGTTAACTGGTTGGTACTGCCCTTGAAGATGTAACCGCACTGATTCTCGATCTCTACGTCCTCAAGGGGTAAAAGATTTCTCTTCCCAAACTCCTTTTCGCACGCTACCATAAACTGAATGATACCCTGATAATTTCCATGAAACTCACGAGCCAACACCTTACCGGTTTTCTCGCCGTCAACCACTTCGTCAAAACCTATCAGGCATTTGATCCAGTTGGGTTGTTTCTGGCTGTTATAACGGATCTCATAATCGTAAATCGTTATCACTACTCCGATAAGCTCACGTATCTCTATATTACGTGCATCCATGGTACGGTCTATGCGTACCTTCTGTGTTAAATCTTTCAGTTTCATATTATCTTGTATTCTATTGATCAGTTGAAAGCAGTCTGCGTGGATCAGCAGGCCGAAATATGATGCCCAGGAACGGTCGTTGTCGCATTTCTTCGCGTCCCTCGCTATGGATTCCCGAATCCTGACGTAGCCCTTGTTATGGTCGCATACTCCCTTGTTTTCATTCCGGTGAAACACGTAGCCACAAAAATCAAGCGGTTTGGACATAGGCTGTATGACGCAGGAATGACGTTTCGAGCGTATTCCTAAAACATACCACCAATAATTCTTCACTCGCCATTTGGCCTGCTGTGCTTCTTCTACCGTATGGAACGCCATAAAGTTATCGTCGGCATAACGGATCGCAAAAGGGGCAAAGTCCTTGACGTAATAATCAAACGCAAGCATCAGAACATGATGGATGAATGGGGATGTTGGTGTTCCTATCGGCAGCTTCCCATCTACGAAAGACACATCGACAGCGAAATCAACCATCCACTTGTCATCAATGACCTGTTTCAAGGCTCGACGGAATGTTTTGGCGGTAACATGCTCGTAACATTTCCGCTGGTCTATAAGAAGGCAGTAGTGCAAATCCGTCCGATCAAAATAAACTTGCTTCATTCGGTATATCACGGACCGGCGGGAATCTTTCGCCGTTATGCCACAGCCTTTCTTACAATTCAAGCCATTCAGGTTATCTTTACTGTTATACACCGGCTCCAACAAGTTTAGCAGCAAGTGCTGGTAGATCCGAGTTACAAGCGACGGGCTGTCTATATGTCGTTCCTTCCCGTTCTTGTTCACCTTCTCCAGCACACGGTACGACAGGAACTCTTTCCAAGAGCCATCAATAAGAGCATCGTACAACTTTGCGCAACGATTCTGGAAGTCCTCGATAAAATCAGTAACTTCCCGTTTGCCGGAGTGCCCTTCAAAGGCTCTCCATGCCGCTTTCTCGATGTCCTCTGGGCTCAGATTTGAGCTTATTCCTGTTATCCGTTTCATGCAAGCCGGGCATTTAAGTAGCGCCTTGACGCTACTACACATCTCATCCTTTTCTGGAACATGTGCGTTGTCTTTTATTTTTTCGTCACTCCTGGACATGAATGGAAGGGGGTATCTTTTTCTTTTTCCGATTTGGGCAGACCCGGCATAATTGCGGTTCGTATTAGATGCGACGTTGTTCGCATTCACATTACGCGCGGAACAATTGCCATTATTAGCATTGCCGCGAAAACGCAGGCCGGCCTTCCATCCATTCTTTCAACCTGTCTTTTGCGGTTCGGTGGTCGCGGTCCCAGTGCCGGACTTGCCGCAAGACGGCAGGATTTTTCAACGCCAAATTTCGATATTTTTTTCATTCCTTTTTACTCCTTTTTTCATGTTATCTAACACCCCGGGGCTTGCAGCCCCTTCATTCCGCTTGCAGCGGGGCTGCGCCTGCTATCAAGGCTTGGGCAGACCCGGCATAAGAGCGGGACGTATAAGAGGCGACGTAGTACGCATACACATTACGCGCGGAACAAGTGCCATAATGAGCATAGCCGCGAAAACGCAGGCCGATTCGGGCTCGGGTATTGAGAACACTGCTCCAGTAATTATCATCATAAACATAAAAACATTCACCTGTGCTGATACTGCCTCCTTTCTCCGTCTTCCAGAATGAATAAGGCGCACGTTTTAAGGCATAATTATTTCCGAGATTTGGATATGTACCAAGTTTCTTGTATTGGGATTCGAAATCAAAAACGCCTTCATCCGGTTTAGTTACAGAGGTTTCGTTATGCCATTTTTTCTGGTCTGGTTCAATGTATATATCAACAGGATTACCTACACGAGACGTATTGGTATCAACTGTACATGTTCCGACATTCTCTGAACCTCCGCCCCAATAAGCGAATATGTCGCCGGACAGATTCATGCCGCCAACCAAGGACATTCGAAGGATTATTTCTACATCCCAGCTTTGTTCTGCACCTGCAGAGTCATAAGCGTTAAACGTCGTACTCATTCGCTTGAACACACGGACATTCATACCACCTTCCGACAGACCGGATGCGTTCGGAACATTCTCATACCAATACGTACCGCCATAAAACTCAAACTCGACACCTGGTTGGATACCGGTCTCGCAAGCGAATGAGGCGACCATCTGGCTTTCCATACATTGCTCTTTAGGATATTCTGAGTTCAACATTACCGAAAAACTAGTCCGCTTATGGTCATCAGCCGTATAATAGATGTCTCCCTGAGTACTCCATGTAGCGTACTTCCATGTGCCACTGCTACTCAACTTGTATCTTACGCCGCCATTCTGCTTCCACGTTGCCTCGCTGTTACAGCTATCGTTTGACGATATGCCACTGCCGAAAACAGTGTTCTTATGAAGGTATTTTGTTCCATAAAGAACCTCTTGCGCCGTCACGTAGGTATTCAAGGCATGGAAACCGCCCTCGGAGAACGGATAGGAACGGCTCGTATCGGCGTTCATCGAGCGGGCACGCTGCATATTCGTTACCTGGCTCATGTCTGATACCCGGGGATAGGTCCGACCAACTTGAAACATTGTACACAAATTGTTCTGACCAGCCGATGACTGACAGTTTTTCTCCCCTTCATACAGGTAGAAGAAACTTCTTGGCTTATCGCCTATCGTACATACCGGACTAGGTGACATAGCAGTCGGGGGTAACGCATAATCACTAACATCTATCCCATCCCATACCGTAGGCTTGGCAAAAAGCCCCTTCCACACACGGCCGGACTTTCCTTTCAAACTATCCAATAAGTATACAGTATCATCCCGACCTATTCCGATCGTGTACTTGGTCTCGGTTGTTTCCCACGGACGCAACACACGGACTTCGATACCTTCAGCATTGTAGAGCTTCGCCATGCCATGCTCATTATAGAACGTCTCAGCGTTGAACGTTCCGGCGTCGCAATACTTCTGCTGGTGCGCCTCGTCCAAGTACAACTCAACGTCACATTCTGCTCGCATTTCCTCTGTGATACCGACAGTCGGAGCAAAACTACCGTCCTCGAAACGGAACAGGTTATTACGCATCAGCTTGCCAACTGGGGTTGTCGTCTCTCCGGCATTATCGGTCGTATCAAGCAAATACACGTTCCATTTGTTCAGGAACTCCCAACTGCCAAAGAAACCGGTACATTCCGGAGCAAGGTCATCCTCTGACCAGCTCGCCACGCCGTAATCATTCTGCAAACGCAAATCCGATATGTCTGACTGGAGCCCTTCAATACTCCTGTTCACTTCTTCCAGATCTCTCGCTTTCGCCAGCAATGACAGGGGAAGGCCATAGTTCTTCTTCCCTTTCTCCACCAAGGCAACTTCTTCGCCTGTGACAGTTTCCAACTTGCCAAGTTCACTTATTTTCTTATCCTTCTCCATATTCTTCCAGTATTACCATTCCACCATCTTCCATTAATACACTGCCCCCATCTTCCAACAGGACATGCGGGGAATGTGATTCTGATTTACCGAACTTACCATTACCGGTGCCGAGCGCATTGAGCGGTGTAGGACCGAGTACTAGGGCGTTCAGCAGGATATAATTCAGTTTCATGATTCTGCCTCCCTGATTGTTCCCATTGTAACCTCTGTCTCACTCACAATCCTAATGTGCATGGGATAGACACCATGATCAAAAGAATGATCTATAAACTGGCCTGTCCTTTCTAACCAGGGAGGCAAGGCACAAGGGACAAATGTCCCGGTGTCTGAACTCCGCTGTGAGATGTGGAAATAACCTCCTTTCTTTCTCTCCAAATGCAATGAGTAGTCGTTATTTACAGTCTCTTCCGCTACCCATTCTTTCCCTTGCTGGGAAAAATGTAATTCTCTTTGTGCCATGATTATAAATGTTTGATCCAATTATATTTCTTCCTAAATTGAACATAGTCAGCATATCTGTCATACTTATAAGCCTCTCTTTCAAAAGATATATTGTTGTATGACTTCTTACCATATATGAATAGCTTCACTATCCATTCTATCAGATACCACAAATAGAAGAAGATGTAAAGCATCTCCTTCATTTGCTCTGTGTGAATGCGCTCATGGTTTAGAGTTCGCTCATATAACGGCTTATACTCTTTCCGGGCAAAGACAAAGCCAAACAGATTAATCGCTGTGAATGGCTTGAACGGGATTAATTTATTGTAGATTACTTTCATATCATGTTAATATTCTATTTATATATGTTTATTGCTAAGATGCAACAGATGAATCAGTCCTTGTACAAGAATAAGTATTACTTTCTACATCATAATTTACAAGCAAATGTCCTAAAGCGAAAAATGAAGCGTAACCCTTACCAGGCAACCCTGAAATGCCTATTATGTGAGAACTTCCCTCTTTGTTGACACAAATACTTAAAGGAAAATATGAAGGGTACTCTTCATTACCATCATAAAGTTTTGTAAAAAACAAATTTTCGTCTTCGACATATTTTTCAAATTTTTGCAGATTACTTAAACTTGAACCAAAAATATAACTTATTTCAGCGGATGTGGATTCTGATGTCAAATTGGTTACTTTTTTGTCTAAGAAATAACCATTTATTCTCTTGACTTTAATACTGCTATTTCCCGTTCCAATAGTCAAGTTAACTAATTCTACATTAGACATTAAATTAGCAACCTTTATAAAAGAAATATAAGCAACAAAATTCGCAACATTAAAGCTAAATACTGGGGTTACTCCATAATATGTTGATTTGTTTATATAAATATGCTTGCCATTTGAAATAGCAGAATAAAGTTCGGCCCTTTTATCTTCACCGCCTAAAGCCGTTATTATTTCCTCCGAAGTGGCGGTGTTTGATAGATTAAATAATGCTGAAGGTAAATAATAATCATCTTGAGATGAAGGCATATTGCTTAATCCAGCCTCTAATTTAGCTATTGCTGAGTTAATGCTATCAGTTGGTTCAATAGCAGTGTATAAATCAGCCTTTATGTAATTATTAAGTAATGCTTTTTCTGTTGATTCAAGAACATTTGCCCATCCCTTGTTTTTTCTTGCATAAGCATTTCCATCTGATGGTGCTTCATTCATCTGACTTGTCTCAACCCATGATCCATTATTGCGACCATAGGTTTTCCCATCTTTTGGAGCTTCTGCAATTCCACCAGTACCCGATAGGGATATATCTCCTGATCCTACAATAGGTTGCCCATTAATTGTTTTAAAATCAGAAGAAGTAAGGAAATTACTATCATTTGTAAGCTGACTTGTTTTTGAAGGTATCGTTGTGTCTGCCGGTAAAGCACCTACTTCCGACGCTGTATATGTTGGCTTTGTCGCAGAATTTACCCAGCTCGGCTTATTAAGAACCTTAGACCACTGAACAGAATCGGCTGTTCCGCCACCACCTTCACCACTGGCACCATCAAGACCTTTTGGAACTCCAAAGTTTATTTTATACTTCGGATTTCCGTTATCATCTACGCCATCCTGAACGACTTCCGATGTTGCTGAAAGTCCTGGATCTAAAGTTGTCGTCGTACCGGTTACAAAGACCGGCGTTTTGCCATTCTCAATTGTCTCAGGAGCTTTGTCTATCTTGTCTAAAAGCTCATTCACCTTTGCTGTTGTATAATTAAGAACTCCCATATTGTTAAATTGTTATTGTTACATTATACTCGTTATAAGTAGAATCTATTTCAATCTCTATTTTATCTTTATCTGTTTCCGGCTCAATAAATTCCTGACTACATCCGGACAGAATAAACAAGAATTGTAAAATGACCAAGTATCTCATATTAAACCTCCTTTAATGAAATGCTCTTTATGTAAATTGTACAAGCAGGGAAAGCAACAATACAGAATCCGTCAGAAGTATTACTGTCTCTGTTGTCAGCTGTTAAAGTCAGACTTAATGTTTTATAAGATGAAGATATATTTCCTCCATTATAATCGCCATATATAATTCCGTCTGTTGATACGCTATTTGTAAAACTAGAACCAATAAGGGCGATTATTTGTGCACTACTTATAGAAGCCTTTATCTGGAAAGTCAATAAATATTTATGACCCTGCTCTATTTTCGATCCTAAGTAACCTTTGTTAAACATAACGTAAGTAGAACCACTTGTATCTGAAGCAGAGAATTTAATAGTGGCCACTCCACCTGTAACAGATACTATAGAAGACTGACCAAAGGCTCTCCAATAAGTTGAGCTTGTTAAAGCTGTTCCTGTAAATATTTCATCTCCTGTAACAGAATAAGCTTCGAAATATGCTGTAAGAGATTTGTTTGATGTCATTGTTACATAGTGTGATTGAGCGCCTCCATCGCTCCATCTTACAAATCTGTAACCTGTATTAGGTGTAGCATTAACTGTTACACGTGTTCCTTTTTCGTAAGTTCCGGATCCAGATGTTGTACCAGCATAAGACGGACTTACAGATAAAGCCAATGTGTATTTTGTGACTTGTATTTTTGTAAAGTAAGCTACAAGACTTTGTCCCGATGTTGACCATGTGACTGTATGTTTCTGTGATCCTCCGTCTGACCATCTATCAAATTCATAACCATCTGCAGGGATTGCTTCTACTGTCTCGGATTCGCCTTGCATAACCATGTGTAATGGACTTGGAGATGGAATTGTAGTACCTCCATAAGAAGGAGAAACGCTTATGCCTACCGTAATCATTGTATATTCATTGTTTGCTACATAAAGTGTTCCGTCCGTCTTTTTCTTTATTGTTCCGTACCCAATTTCAGAAGCATCCAACGTAAGAAAACTGGTACTTCCGCTACCTGTTGCCAACATTATTTTTTCTGCTGTAACCAAGACTGAGCGATTACCTTTATACATTGATAATTCCGGCATACCGGTATTTTCATTTACGGATAACTTGGCTACATCAGAACCTTTATACATTATTCTCACGTATCCATCAGAAATAACAAGCTCGGTGTTTCTTCCAAGTGAGTGAAGAATACCGTTCATATCAACTGAACCGTCTGTCTTAACTATAAAGTTGTTGTTTATATTAAGAGTATTGGCCTTTATCGCGTTAGCGATTAATTGAGATGTAACAATTAAGCTGGCTTCAATTAACTCAGTATTTATGTGACCTCCTTTAATAATAGTTTGAGCACGTTGAGCATAATATTGTAACTCTTCATAATCGGAGTAACCCATGTTCTTGGCTATCTCGTTCTTGACAGCCGATGAAACCCCTCCTATCTGAGCATCCAGATCCTTTTTTGCTTCAGTAATAGCTTCTTGCTTAATTTGCTCCTGAATGGCTTTATTCGCATTCTCAATAGCTGTCGCTAAACTGGAATATGCTGAGTTAAAAGAAGAATATTTCGAATCAACATTGTTCTTTTCTGTTGTCGTTGTCTTGCCATCTGCGATCGCTGAATTAATTGCGCTTATCAGATTCGATGTAGCCGTGTTGAACAAAGATTTGGCACTATAAAGATTCTGTTTTGCTGTTCCGGTCAAGAAAGGATTATTGTACAAAACAGAGTAAGTAGAATCAACATCTTTTTTCGTCTGATTAACGATATTAATATACTTCTCTATCGCTTTTGCTTCCGATTTAGAAATAATTCCATCTGCAAATGCTCCATCAACGTAATCATTAAGATTGGTGACTGCCTCTTTAGCCTCGTTAGCGTCTTCCATAGCCTGCGAAGCATTGTTGTTTGCTTTATCGGCAGCCATTTGAGCATTATCAGAATAACCCTTTAACTTATCCTGAATAGACTTATTGGCTGATTCTACTGCTGCGTAGAACTTGTTATAGTCCGTCGTGAATGTCGCATATTTGGTATCGACATCAGACTTTTCGCCAGATGTCGCTTTTCCGTCTGCTATCGCCGTATTAATGGCATTTATCAGTGCATCTATCGAAGAAAACAAAGAAACTTTAGCATTGGATAATGAAGTCTTGGCTGATCCTTCCAAATACGGATTATTATATAATCCATTATAAGTAGCCAAGGCCTGCTGTTTCTCATTGTTTACGATATTGATGTACTTCTCGATTGACGTAGCTTCTGATTCTGATATAATACCATCAGAAAAAGCCCCGTCAACATAGCCCTTCAAATCACCAACGCTTTCCTGAACATCCCGGATCTCCCCTTTTGCCGCTTCTGCTGCATCCTTAGCCTCTTGTATCTCTTGTTCAATAAGGCCCATATCCGGAGCATCATCCAAGTTTTCAAATCCAGTTGATCCCGGTTTGATAACGACCTGACCGGTAAACATATTTTTGTCCACGTTAGGTGATATAACCGTTACCTCCTTATTCAACATCGAATAAGAATTGATACCACTATACAACTTGATACAAGGTGCATCTTCATCATAAGAAGACAGGAAAACAACATGCTGGCGATTAACATCTGTCTTATTTCCGATTGTAACGATTGTATCGCCTGCCTTTGGAACCATACTTATCGGATCGCAATCATCTATTGACAAGTCGATATAATCTTCTCCAACATAAATAACCCGTCTCCAGTAATACTGGTTGCTTACTTGCTGAGATACGTTTTCCTTTACGTTGAACTCTCGGCATTGAGCCAAGTCATCGACGGCAAACTCGTTTACAATTTCTTTTCCGTCTTCTTCTTGCTTGAAGTAACAACGATAGGCCTTTTCGCCGCCTTCCTTACTTGCAAACAAAGGATCGTTTAAAGAATCCACTAAAGGATTGCCGGCCGAATCGTATAATTCTTCATGCTCGGCCGATACTTCCTCTACCCTGATACATTCCATTCCTGCCGGGGAAAGGACGATCCGGCCACCAACGTGTGACAGGTGCTTTATCTCCAGCGTCTCAAAATAGGCTTTAAGACGGACATAGATTTCATCCAATTCCAGATAGGACCGGCCTGTCTTCGGGTTCCTCTTTAGAACGTATCCCGTACCAAACGGACCGGCAGCAAAGTCTTGCGATTCCAAATTATCGCATATCGCACCACCTAATAGACCCAGCAGATATCTTGTCGAGTCTGCCTTATCCTTCCTAAGGAATGTAGCAAGCGATCGTAATGCAGAAAATACATTGTCGTCACTCGCCGGTGTAGAATCATTTGTACGAATGATATAAATCGAACCGCCGCCTCCTGAACCTCCAGTTCCAATATAACTTTGCCCACTGTAGGTTATGTTATCAAGTTTTGATTCAATTTCACCGAGACGGGAATATGCAGTACTCTCTCCGATCGTATAAACAGGTGAATCGTAGGGAATATCCAAGTTGAACTCAAAACCAAGGACACGGGATATACGGCCATTTTCAAAATAAGCCGGGTTAAAAACATTCACACGCTGGCCTATTCCATAAGTCCTATTGATAAGATCACCATATACCCATTCTGAATCCAATGTTGTTGGATAGGTACCATCATCAATCTTTGATCTGTTCGAATAAGCTATCGCTCGTTCCTTCAACTCCTGCTCCGCCTCCGGAATCATGGTGTCAGACACAAAACTCGTGTCAAATCCGGACAGGACATACGTATCTCCGTCTTTAGGATGGAGAATATCGTCCGGAAGAAAACGACCGTAATTCTCGTTTCGGACGATCTCCCATAATTGCTCTTCTGGTTCTTTGTTTTCAGGGTTAAAAGTAACGCCAAACTCCATACCATTCATGGAACCACTCTGAAATATAATTTTCAGTTCCTGACCTGGCAGTATATACTGACTACTGAAATCAAGATCAGTGTCCTTATACTGGTACACAGTATAAGTCTCTTTTACGGTTGATCCATCTTCCTGCTCGACCTCTTCCGTTCGTTCCACCGGTTGCACATCGGATAGCGTCCCTACTTTATGCGGGAATACATCATCGAATGTGATAATGGCCTCAACCGCCTCCTCTTCCGACATATTTTCATACGCGTCTATATATGGCGTACCTTCCGGAAGCATGAGACGCTTCTGCACCACTCCGTTCACCACGATCTGCTCATCAAGTGGACGATAATTTTCCGGTATGTTTTTGGTCGAGCCAAAAGCATAGATTCGGGTAGCGAATGTTCCGCTGCTATCAGTTCTTGACATATTAAGGATCTGAGCACCGATATGCAATTCCACAGCATCTCCAAACTCACATCTTCCGAAATGTATCACGTTGTCAGTAACCCACCATTCACACCCCCATGTCTCGGCCATCATCGTTAGGGCGTCTATCATATTTGTGTTACTATATGAAACCAGACGAGACGTATTGGATACTGTTGAGTCGATGGAGTACGTGAAATCATTACCACGATACTTATACCCGAATGATTTCAAGTTCCGCAGGAATACGTTCAGATGTACATCCAACGTAGCTGTAAGGTTCCATGATGCCTCCCTACCGCCATGTTCCGGAGTATATTTGAACTTTTTATTTTTCCACTTCCAATAGTAAGCATCTAAGTGAAGTTCATAATCATATCCACCAGTTGATGCGTTAAATGTCGGCTTATATAAATCGACCAGCTCATATATCTTGGATAACTTACCACCTAAAGAATCATCCAATATTCCAGCAAAATCTATATTATCCCCCAGCTTGAAATAAATAGGATCTTGTACACTGAACGGAAGGATTACATAATCCTCTTTCATCAGCGTAAACTTGCCTTTTGATCCTGAATTGATCTCTATTGAACAGCGTATCTTTCCGGATATGTCTTTGATGTCAATCATTATAATAATACCTCAACCTTTTATTAAAATATAGGTCAAGATATTATTATCCACTTCTATTCTCTATTATCAGGATTGGGTTCAGAAAGTTTCAATGTAAATACTGCTCTCCCATTACTATACTCTGTGAACTGGGTACAAGACAAATAAATCATATTATAATAAACATCAGGTTGGAATTTAGTATTGATACGTAATTTTCCCTTAGCCAATTCTGCACAAAAGCTGTCATATTTTGAAAAGAAATCATCCAAAGAATTAGCTTTCAAAGAAAATTTAATTGAAATCTCCCGTTCATCCTTTTTCGGATTTGTTATAACTACTCGTTTTCCACTCTCTAATCGACTTTTATTCTCGATGAAGTCCTTATTGGGAGCTGGAGTCATTAACGCAGATAGAGCTGTTGAATCAAGCACTATTCCCCACGATCCGAATGCATCTTTTCCATTAATTGTACACCATCCAATCATACCAAGACCTCCGCTGTTCCATCATTATTAAGATCATAACTTCCACCCATATTTTCTATTCTTATAACTGCATATTTGCCGACATTTATTACCGCCTTGGCTCCATGCATCAAGATAATCTTATAAACCTTATCTGTACCAGAGAAAAAAAGGCTCGATTCTGAACTTCCTATCAAAGCGATATCCTCATTACTAATTACAACATCCTCATCAACATATACATTATATGGACGTACATAGGACTTCATATTCCTAAACATATCTATTGACGGATAATTATTTTTTCCGCAAAACTCCCGGCCTTGCGGCGTAAAAAACAGCCAACAAAGACTTTTCCAATCGGTAGCCTTACTGGAACCACTACAAGCCCCTAATCTCACCGCCTTACGTAAAATACTATCAACCGTTTCCATATTATAAATTCTTAGAATGTTCTTCTATTTTCACTAAAAGTTTCTCAATTGATACCAGAGTCTTTGTATATTTAGCTATATTCTCCAAATGCAAGTTTGATATAATAGTCAAATTAACAAGACCATCAATATTTTCAACGCATTCTCTATTAGAATCAACCAACATTTTGGAGAATTGAGAAATCTGTATCAACTGTTCCTTACTTTCTTCTCCGGTAACCTGTAGTGCCGTAAACCTACCACTTAACTCACCAGCATCCTCATGTGTCATTTCAGAACCAAATCCGCGACTTGATGCCGATTGTTGAGATGACGATCCTTCCTCCTCATTTTTGAATAAATCACTGGCCCAATCAAATTGTTTATCAAGTTCTTCCTGAAGCTTATCTGCCATATTATAGATATAGTCCTGTTCCCAGCCTGTAAGGACATTATCGGTATAGAACTCTTGTAATTTTTTACGTATTTGTTCCATTTGACCAGATGCTTTAATTGCTGACTTTATAGATTCTGTGACCATCTGCTGCATCATCTGCCTCACAACATCCCTTGCGGACTTAGAAGCTTCTGTCCCATTTGCCCACGCATCGGCTAAAGAGGATGAAAAATTTTCGATAGCCGACTGCACATCCTCTCCAAAAATAGCATCGACAGCAGATTGCTTATTATCCTCAATCGTTTGATTGATATCCTCAATCTGGTTCTGCCATTCCTTTATTCGGTCATCATCCGTTTTCTTCTTACTCTGCTCTTCCTTGATCTGATTCTGGATAAGAAGCTTCTGTTGCTCTAACAATTTATTTTGCTGCTCAATCAAATTTGATGCATCCTTAGAATAGGCCTTCTCTATTGATCGGCCAAGATTGTCATAAGAACGATCAAGCGTATCTATCTGGTCTTGCAATCGCTCTATCCTCTTCTCATTTTTCGAATCATGTATTTTAGCGATAGAGGACGCCAAAGAAGTAACCAATCCTATAGCGGCACCTGCAGCGGTACCAATACCACCTAGGCCTAATGAAGCGGCAGCAGAAGCCCCTTGCATTGCTGAGTTTACCGAATCCATCGCGATATTAAAGCCGTCTGCTATGCCTCCAAAAACTCCACCAAACGAATCACTTAGCTTACTAAATGTACCAGAAAGAAAACTAACCGATTCCATTACCTCATTAACTCCACTATTGATAAGACGCAAGCCCTCCTCCATCTTTTTAGCATCACTACCTGCTTCAAAGAAACGATTAATGCCTGTCATTACCTTGTCTATAGAAGGTCTCAAATCATCTGATTCCCGTTGAATATCAGAGAGAGCATCTGATATATCTTTAAGTTTATCCGGTGATTGACTCCAAAGCTCAAACTGCTCTTTCGTAATACCTAATTCAGTGCCCTTTGACTCACTCCAATATCCGGACTGTAGGAATCCCAAGGCTTCAGCCCCCCGTTCAGACAAATCTAGCAATTCTTTAAGGGTTTTATCCTTCATGTTGGAGAATAGCCGCGTAATGGCGTTTGTAGTTCTGTTCGCCTCTGTCTGCAAGTCTGCTACCTGTCTTTTATATTCCTCATCAATCATAAGCCTATCTCCTTCGGTAGCAGCTTTACCACGTTTTTCCTCATAATCCCGCTTGATAGCAAGTAGCTTTTCCTGAAAATTACCATACATTTTCAAGTAATCATTCATAGCCTTATTTTCAGCCTCTTGTTCTTCCTTCTCAACAGAAGTAGCGCCTTTCTCTTTTTTTATCCATGAGTTAACCAGTGCCGTCCTAATCTCAACCGTTTGTTCCTGCGTCAAATTACCATTTTGGGCATCTTTCCATTCTTTTTCCTTAGCTAATATAGCAGCTATCTCATTATCATAGTTTAGATTAATCTGAGCTATTTTTTTCGCAGATCCTTCCTGCATTAAATCAATTTCGTCTTGTTGGTTTTGGCGGCGAAGAGCCAAAAGCTCCTTTTGGAGTTTTTTCTGATTTTCCAGTTCTTTATCATCAATAGCTTTTGAATATGTTGTTTCCTTCTGTTTCGATTGACTATTAGCTAGTGCCTCAGCTTTTGTACGATCTTTCAGCCCTTGTACAACTATCTCCACAGCCTTATCATACTCAACCTTCAATTGCTCATTACGTTTCCTCAATTTACGCAATTCCAAAGCCTCTGAAAGACTAGTATCAATCCAACTTTTATTATCTAACTGAGAAATCCGTTTGCTATTCTCACTCATTTCCTTCTCTATGGAGTTCACGGTAGCTCGCTGTTGCGCCATAGCACGGTCATCCAACGATTTAGATAACATCTTATTAACTTCAACCATGTCCATTAAAAGGAATTTTTGTAAAGACAGATTTTTCAACTCATCAGGGTAAAGTTCCTGTAGCTTTTTATAAGCTTCGACTTTTTGTAAAGTTGATTTATTCTCATCTTTCAATATGCTTAACATTTCTTCCGTCTGAGTTCTCATATTATCAGACCATTCTTTCATTTCCGCAACTCTCTTATTATGCTCGGCCAAAGCTTTCTCCGAAGCTGTAGCCTGTGTCGCAAGTTTAAATATGGCAAATCCCAAGGCTGTAACACCAGCAACAGCTAATACATACGGATTTGTAAGAGCTGCCTTTCCTGCCGCCAACATAGCTGCTGCTTGTTTTCTTAAAGCACCGGTAAGTAACGCCGTAGCAGTCGTATGTTGAATTGTGGCCAATCTACTTAAAGCAGAAGTTTTCACATACGAAGTTTGAGCAACTTGGACTAATAGAATAGCTGTTTTATAAGAAAGAAACGCCCCCACAGCATTCTTAACTAACGATTCAAGATTCGATATAGCTCCCTCTATATCATTATTCTCAAATGCATCATTAAAAGCCTTAGCTACATCAGACACTTCTTTTAGGATATTTTCTCCCAAAGGACGTAAATAGGCTTGTATATTATTTACCAGTAATATAAGCTGATTACTTGCCTCATCCTTCATCTTCTCAAAGGCCGCTTCCGTCGCCCCCAACGAATCCCGGAGTTCCTCCAAATCAGAAGCAGCAGATCTGGCATTCTTGCCTGTCAAGGCTAAAGCAGCGGCCAACCCCTCATCCGTTCCAAGCATCTCTTTCATTTTCGATGCCGAACCATCTGCCTTATCATTTATCAATTGTAAGGCTTCTTGGAATGTACGACCCTGGAAAGCGGCATCGCCAAGCTCATTAGCGGTACCTTGGATGGCTGCACGTATCTTCGTCATTGCCTCAGCGGTTGGAGTTCCTTGTTTAGTTAAAGATGCGACTGCCGCCAGTACCTCGTCTATCCCAATACCATAGGCCGCAGCGATTGGAGCAACTTGCGCAATTGAAGAACCAAGCTCCCCGAAGGTAGTCTTACCCAAGCGAACGGTCGTAAATAATTGGTCCGAGACAGAAGAAGCTTTATCTGCTGACAAATTATAAGCATTCAGAATTGTCGTAATGGCGTCCGCTGCCGTAGCCGTTTCCGTTAATCCACCAATAGCAGACTTCGCTGCAACCTCCAGGATTTTCATCCCGTCCGCCCCGTCATGACCCGCCGATACAATTTCATATAAGGCTTTGGCCGCCTCCGGAGCCTTAATAGGGATCTCTTGCGTAATAGACATGACCCGATTCATAAATCCAGTCATATCATCAGATACTTGAGTAGATATAGTCGCAACCTCCAACATATTCTTTCGAAATTCTTGTTCAAATTCATAAGAACTCTTTGCAGCTTGTGCAAACGCAGTTGCAGCACTAATCCCAATACCACTGAATATATCAAAAGACGTTACTTCATTAGCTAAAGCTTTAATAATCCCCATAGCTTCACGCTTACCTTCATATAACCCTGTATTATCTATTCCAGTAGCCATATATAGGGCATTATTATAATTCTTTACTCCCATATTTTTATTATAAAATATAAAGCCCTGACTTGCTTCACAGCATATCAAGGCTAAAATCTAAAACTATGACAAACACAATACGATAATATATATCAAATACTATTCACTTTCCTAACTCGTTTTAATTTACCTGTGACAAAATCTGTAATTTCTATCCACTCACCTTCTTCCTCTTCCGTTTCTGATTCAGATCCCTTTAATACAGAATTACGCTTGCTAATGACATATCCATGTTCTTGAAGCATTCCTGTAATAATAGCGAAACTACTATCAAGAACCTGTTCGTGTGTATAACCAAAAGCATCATTGCAGGTCACAAGGAACATGAAGCTACTTCTTGGTCCTTCATCCAAGTCTTGCTGTTTCTTTGAAGGGCTATTATCTCCTCTTCGCTTATTGGGCTCACAGCTCTCATAGCTGTGATAGTATTTAAAAAAGGGCTACAACCAATCCTAAACAAAATAGCATTCAATAATATGTACATATCCTGCCACGTACAGTTGTCCCTCAATACATCCCGAAACCAATTTGGCATATTACCTTTCTTATTATATAATCCAAGGCAGATTATATCAAAAATTGTCTCATCATACTTAGCCATTATATCGGCTATTTCCTTATCAAAATGAACATCTTCCTTTGCTACTAATTTATCCAAATCATCATTATCAAAACATAGAAGCAAAGGTTTTATCCTAAACCATGTCCTAACGGTAATCGGAGTCACCACAATACAATCACCTACTTTTTTCCCTTCTGGAATAGAATCTTTTTTGGAGAAATCAAACGGTATCAAGACAGGTTGATCCGTTACAGCATCACTCTCCATACTTAAAATGTTCTTTACACTCATATTTTCTATTAAAATATAAGAGCCTCAGTAAAAACCGAAGCTCTTATAAATTTATAGTTAAGGCTCAGACGTAACAGCTTTAACCTCCCTTGAATAAGGAGATCCCGCTTTCCCTGCGGAAGAAACAGGAGTCAATTTAGTACAACGCACCAACAACTGATCCGTCTGTTCCGCTCCAGGTGCACGTCCAATCTTACCGAATACCTTACACAAAGCAAAGATATATTCAGTCTGTTTTCCTTTATAGGGTAAAGTCACCAACTTGATCGATTTTCGGATGATCGGCATCTCGACCGGAGCCTCCCACTTATCTCCAGAGGCCTGACCTCCCATGAAAACTTTCAATTCCGAGGCCATTGGTGACGGAATGCCAAAATCAAAACTGTCGGCATCACCCAATTTATCGAATGATTCCCAAGGATCATTCATACCTTCAGCGAAAAAATTCACTGTCGTCGGGTCATTGAAATTAAACACGACCGTCCCCTGCTCAATAATCGGGCACTGGGTAAACTCAGTACCAGCGATTCCATCACCCGGTTCAGCATATCCCAAATAGGAAATACCTACCGCCAAACTTCTAGTTTCTGCCATTTTCTAATCCAATTCTGTTACTACTTCCAATCTTATATTCGTACAATCGAAGCCTTCTTTAGCTTCGCCCATAGGTTCAGACCATACGATCCGAGATTCCCAATACATTCCATAAGGGTGCAGAATCTTGCGAAGCGCCCTTTTCACCTTCCGGACTACATCCATCATATCCTGGCGGTTCATCATTCCACTCCTGTTTATCTTTGGAATGAAAACATTCACGTTAACATTAGCCTTATTAACGTAATCCTTCTCATTGACAATTAACGGACGGACCGTGATATGGGCACGTCGCTCTCCAGTCTCCGAACCCTCCTTGTATAGGATCAGGCCCGTATTGGCGGCCTTTACCGCCTCAAAAACAATGTCGACTATATCAAACTCATCAGCCATATCAATATCCCTTTTCTGTTAGCTTGTCAAACAAGACCTTACTCTGCTTTTTTATCCAATCCTCCGTGATTTCAGTAGAGGAAGTGATCACATCCAAACTAGCTATACTCTCCACACATGCAGCATAGGACATGGCCGCTACCCCAATCAAAACCCATCCATTATTAAAACTCGAAGCCAACTGGGATGTCAACTTTCTAGCTTCAGACTGACCTGTTCTTCTATCTGTCCCCTTATCTGATAACCCGTAGTTCTCAGCAAGTACATGTCCATCCTTAACAATCACATATCCAATAGAGCTTCTAAGATTTCCGGTATGATCCTGATAGTTACCGTTCTTTCTAGCTAAGCGAACAAACTCCTCTCCAGCCCGCTGCAATAAATTATAGATACGTTCTTCTGCCTTGTCAACACAATAATCGAAAAAACGATCTACATCCTTTTCTGTCCACATTGGTGTAAGTCCTGCTTTTCTCGTCATATCACACGTATATCACTGAATGCGTTTGAAATTTCTCCCAGCAAATAATCGGGACATCGACAGCTTCTGAGTCAATACGAAGGTGAGAAGCACCCTCGATCGGATCCTCTCTCGTCGAAAATTCACCATGAACAATAAATTCCCGCCCATCCGCGTTCACTTTAACCTGGTTCCCGCTGTTAGAAGAGAAATACAATCCACGGATAATCCTCTCCGATGGCTCTCCTTTTACCCACTCCCCATTTTCCAGAAAACCGGACTCCACCGTGATAACAGCCGTATGTGGATGTCTTCTCACCATCTGTTCCCAACCTTTCCTTTTGGTATCTCTATCTTGTTCCCAACCAGCTCGGCCTTCTCGGGCTCACCTCCCTCACGATACAACCTTCTCGCCATAGCGTCGTACCAGGAACGCGGATAAGAGATTGACAACTTATTCTCCGTGAAGTCCGGCAACCCGCCGACCATAGCGTACAGGTCGGCGGCCACCAGCTTTTGCGTATCACTACTAACATCGCCCCCTATCTCCGAGCCTTCCAAACCCCGGGACGGCAAAACGACGTTATCCAAGAAATCCTCACAATCCGAAAGGCCCGGATAAGACAATATGATCTCCCGAATAGTGGCCATACTCATCACTCCCCGTTTTCCGTGTCAATAGCCGTATGATCCTCCGGATCCACATTCTCTCCCAAGAAAGAGGCCGGTACGTTATCCGTACCTTCGGTATCCTCATCCTCCGGCCATTCAGCGCCATCCACTTTCATGATGTACATCGCATCCGGATCATTAACGACCGGGATAGCGTTCGCCTCGGCCTTCGTCCATTCCTTATAAGGCTCAAGCTCGGACCACTTCGTGATAAGGATCCAGTCCTGTTTAACCATCAAGGCGATCTTGCGCAAAGCCTCAGACGACTCAGCGGCGATCGGGCCATGCTGGATGTCTCCGACCTTCAAGTCCTCAAGGAAACAAACTCGTTTCCGTTGCCATGGGTTGATCGTCTTACGCTGGTGAGAGGCATTTTCGATCCGGACTGCGGGATTCACGGTCACGATCTGCACCGGAATTTCCTGCTCAGCCAAATACTCATTAATCAACTTTTTCGTGACTACCAACTTGGTTGTAGAATTAACCCAAGCCTTTAACGTATCGAAGGTTGATTTTTGCTTTTTGAGCAACGAGAAATCAGCCACGTGCATCACAACATAACGAATCGTCACGCCCTCGTTTGAAGCCGCCACAACCGCATCCTCAATATCCTGTAAACCGTTTGCGGAAGATGCTGTTCCCCAATCAACTGTCGATTTCAGCTTGTTCTTCTTAGGCATACCACAACCAACAAACTCCGCAGTCACGACGCCATTATTATTTTTTGCCGACAAATGAAAACCGGCACGGCTCATCATCTGCATACACCACCATTCAAATCGGCCACGAACCGAGTTATATACGAAATCCTGGTCCTTGAAAGCGAGATTCAACAAGTCCAACTGGTCCGCATCTCCTTGCGCGTCACGCTCCAACTGCTTGTACTCATTATAGTCGCTCTCATTCATTCCCCTTTTAACTGCTGTCTTGGGAATATCACCAGAAATTTTACTTACAACCTCCCGGGTTTTCTGAGGAGCGGAAGCGTCAAAGCTGATCACGTCAGCGATAACAGGAGCGCCCTTCTCACCAGCCAGTGTCTCCCACTTCAATGATGTCTTTTTCTTAACACCGAAGAAATTAGGGAAATAGACCGGTTTCACATGACGGGTATTCAAGCGCGCCGCCATGTTTTTCTTGTTTACTTGCTTAATCAAACTTCTTTCCATATATCAATCAAATTTCATGATCATACAAATCTGATAAAAGGCATTTTGGCCTTCAATCCCGCGTCAATCGGGAACGGCATACAGGCCTCGTTAACCGTTCCCCGCACCAAAAGTCCGGCGGTCTGGTTCGCAACGGTCAGATCCACCTTGCTCATGGTCACGACCAACTCACCATCAAAAGGCAACTTGGCCGACGATGCCGATTGCTTGTCCTTCACCTGCACCAGTACTTGTCCCTTGGTAGCCGAACCAATAGTAGCCTCTACCGTAATCACGTCATAATCGGAGTTACTCTTGTCGATAGCTGTAATCTTGTCGGAAGCACCAGACAACGAACCTCCAATAGTCACGAAATCGCCAACACCAAACAGATGATTCTTTGCCACCTTATAAGTCGTTTCGCTCCCGGCGTCCGAAGCCAAAGCCGTTTTCAACACATGATACAATCCCGTCTCACCGTCCTTGACAACTACGACAATAGGAGGTAACTCATCCAAAGCCTTCCCATTGAACAGGGCATTCGCCAATCCCTTACGATCAATGGTACCACCACCAACAACGTCCTCGATAACCTTCTCGATACCTGGAGCGTACTGAAATTCCCTCTCTGTTTTCCTGTACATACCTTATGATTTTTACTGATTATTCAATCCCCAAGTTCACAACACCCGGGGCCTCATTATTCACACTCACGTCGCCATTCATCAGCTTGACCCAGTCCGCCTCTGATCGTTCCGGAATTTGCACGGGGCCTGGAGAGTAATCGCCTCGAGCTACCGCATCATTAATCGCCTTTTGTTGAATACCTACATATTCATCAGACAATTTCTTTACCTGCTCTTCGATAGAGACTTCTGAGGCGATATCTACACGTGAAATCCAATCATCAGGCAATCCGGATTCTTTCAACAACTTGCGGGCTGATTCTTTTTTAGCGTCATCCGCCGATGTCGTGATCGATTTCTTCATCTCACCCATCGCCTCGTCAAAACTCTTCTTCATCCCGTCCAAGTAGGCTTTCAATTCCGGGCTAATCCCCTTCAGCAGATCCTCATCTTTTGGATCATTTCCCTTATTTGGATCCTTGACAGGTTTTCCATCCTTCAATCCATACTTTTCCTCATAAGCGGTGACCGCGGCAACTTCCGCGGATGTTTTCGCCTCATTTTCCGCCTCCTGGATGGCTGAAAGAATATTTTCCTTGAATAGGTCAACACAGGCCTCCAAACCTTCCGCCTTATCAATCTTGAATGTTTTCTGGATACGCTCAGCATACTTTTCCGGCACGCCTTTTGTCTTACATGCCGCTTTAATCAAATCTAAAATTGTCATAACCGTTTTCTGTTTAAAATATAATGGAAGGAAGTTTTTTCTTGCAAGATTCAGAATTAGTGCTGATCTTTGTAGTGCGTTACATACATTGAGGTGGATATACAAGTAAATTTAAATACTACGGATATTGTCTGTATTCGTAGGTTAAGTGTATATAACGGTTTCATACCCCCGTGTGGAGGTTTAATGACCCCACTGCCTCGATGGTGTAACGCAACGGGAAAGGTGAAACCGTTTTTTATTTTACAAAACAAACATTCTTAAAAGATATGCGTAATCCATCGAAGAATTGTTTGTCGGGAAATAATAGTACCCAACAATCAACGGCCCAACCCTCCGAAATGGGTAAATATAAAACACCTGAATTACAAGAGGCCTTTAATAAAGGACGTGCGATTGGTAGAACAGAAGGCATGATATTATATATCAAGCACATTTCTGAAAATATGCAGAAAGAAGCAGAAAAACTCAGTTCAAAACTTCAAACTCAAAAAAAAGAACTACAAATAGAATAATAACTAATAATAAAAAGAAAACGATTCATAAGCATAGGATATAATACTAATTCTTATAAATCGTTTTTCTTACCTGTAATCCAATAAAAAATCAGCAAACTCCTCATGATCCATCATTATAGGGGTAGCTATGCAGATACAAAACGGGTGCCAACCCGTAAACTTGAAATCCTTAGGATACTCACCGGCCTTGGCGTCGCACACCGGGCAGGGACCATGATTTGAGGGTGAGCGATCCACCTCAATTCCTTTCACGAAATCCATATTCCGCCACCGCTCGTAATCCACTGTCCGGAAAGCCTTGTTCGTCTCGGTAGCAGCTAACCGGAGAGCATTCTTGTAAGACGAGCGATAAACGCCCTGACCGGGATGATAATCTTTCATTGGCCGTGATAGAACCAACTTACCATTTTCATCCCTTACCCTACGAAAACTGTGATCTGGCTCATTCAGGAGTTGGCGGATATCTTGACTAATCAACGCTGCCGGACGCCCAACAGACAAGCCTGAAGACAAGTAATACTCCAAGTTATCCATAGTACCGTTCGTTATATTCCAGACACGAGAGGATATTGTCTTACCAAATTCATCTTTTCGCTTCAACAGAGCATTAAGCGCATCCGCATTCCTAGAAAACATCTTATCCTTCAATACGTCCGATATGGCCATGTCTTTAATATACCCGGAGACCAAATCATCCGCTTTCTTATTCCCCAAGTTCCAGACATCAGTAACCGTATCGGTCATATTGCTTACTAGCTGACCATGTAAATCATCCAACAACCGTTCGATCTGTTTTTCAATAGTCGCGTTTCCGATCCACACGCTGTCACCACCATGATCGGCCCATTTGGCGATAAGAGGCCCTACCTTCCTGACAAACTCGTCAAACGAATACTTTATGCTGCCTTGTTGCCGGAATAACTTCTGAAGGAACTGCCGCTCATAAAAAGACAATTCTCTCATCACTCATCCCCCATGGTTAGGCCAATCAGGCCATTACGACGGACGGAAGCGTTTTCCTCCTCTTCCAGCAACCTCATCTCCTCCTCTAGATCCTTAGTGAACGGGGATTGAGCAGTCACGGTCCGTTGCGAGTTGACCGGTTTTCCACCATTAGCGATCGAAAGGTTCTGCAGCGTTTCCGACAAATCATCCGGAAGGATCGAGCCAAACTCAACGTCGATCAGGTTATTGACCAGTTGCGACTTGAATTTAATGTTAGAGATATTACAGATGCCGGCCACCACGACCGATACGCAGCGCTGCACCACCGGGCCAAATACCTCCATATTATCAGACGCCTTGATCATAGCGTCCATCAACATGAACTTACGCGCGACGCCGGAGACATTCCCGATCCCCTTCAAGTTGTCGAAAGACAAGTCCGGTGTCGATGTTCCCGCATATTGCTCATTCCTAGTCTCCTCCAGTTCCTTATCGACGGAAGGTTGTGATCCGGCCCAAGTCAAATAATCCGCGTCGCCATGATACTCCTTACCCGTTACCTCGTCCACTTTGATCGGGAAATTGATGTCCTTCCCAGTCGTCTCCTTGCTCGGCAAATCGGAATCACCATAAGTTTTCAGGATCGGCTCCGAGAAGTAATCGTTCGTATCGGCCATCCTGGACAATCGCATCTCCCGGGCGTCCATAATACCGGCCACCTCATCCCATTCCGGCTGGAACACATCGGCATAAACCACCGGAATCTTTCCAAAAAGATTAGGGGTTTCCTTTCTTTCCCATCCTCCAGCCCCATCCGTGGCACTGATGACCCGGTCGGCGGTCCATATCACGCAACTGTTCCGGATCATACCGTCACGAACCGTTTGGAAACGATGGATAAAAGCGTCCATATCATCGTTATCGTCAAAATGGGGATAAAACTCGGAGATCGTATTTTCATTCCGGGGAACGGAAAGGATCTTAACCCGCAATTCCGTAACCGCTTTACCATCCAATCCTCTCGAAGCGTAGGGATAAAAGACAAGGGCGGCCTTGCTTTCCGACAATACCTTCCTGGCGAATGTCTTCAAGACGGATCGCATCCTCAAACGGCGCTCCCATACCCGCTTGAATTCCAAGAAACCCTCGTTCGCGTCTGTCGCCGTGACAGTCATCTCCCCTCCAAACAGAAAAGCAACGGACGTCCGTACCTCCCTTTTCGGGAAATTGGTCACTATCCGGGCCACGTCGACAATCTTGTCCTCCAATCTCAAGGGATCGCCATGCTCGTCTTTCAGCGTTTCCGAATAAACTGCCAACCGTTTCGGCTCACGCCAGCCTACAGAGGTTTTACGCCGACGGCGTTCCCCATGGTATTCATTGTAGTATTCTCTTGGTTCCCGATTTTCAATGACATCTACACATAGTTTACTGATTATCTGACCAAAGTCATCATTCAATAGGATTTCGTTTATATTGGGCATAACCGTTTTATGCTAAAATATAAACAACACAAAAAAGCGCGACTATCTGAAGATAATCACGCTTTACTATCAAGTAACGAATTTTATCACATCTGGACGATTGGCTTTACTATGTCAAACTTAAGGCCAAGAGCATTGATAATACGAAGGAACAAATTAACCCCCGGCTCTACAGTGCCATTCTCGATTTTTGAAATATAAGACTTATTCGTTCCTACCCTTTTGGCCAGTTCACTTTGGGTTATTTTTTCTTGTTTGCGGGCTTCCTGTATAAGTTGCCCTATGCAATAAGAATATGCTTCTTGGCGGAATGCTTCACGCTCAGGAGACCCGACTTCGCCATACAATTTATCCAATACGGCATCCATACTATGTACATCAGGATTTGCTTGCATAATACTCTTTTTTTAGATTTAACGCTTTCTCTATTTCATTCTCGGGCGTTTTCTGAGTCTTTTTCTGAAACCCATTAAACAACATGACAATATTACCTTCATCAAATATGAAAAATGCCCGATAAATATTTCCATTATGGCTTGCTCTTAATTCATAAACACCGTCGCGAATCAACTTCACAAAATTCTTATTCAACCGCTCTTGAGTTTTCAACATATCAAGTACATAAGCAACTTTCCTTTGTGCTCCAGATTCCAAAGACATGAAGAAGTCTATGAAGTAATTTTTATAATACAATATTTTTCGCTCATCTTTCATATGGCAAAGTTAGCGAAAGTTTCTTTATATAGCAACTTTTCAAAGAGGACAATTTATCTTGCCCGTGCGACCTGTCGAATCCGATTATTTTTGCATAGCCCTATGAATTCTACATTCTCTGCAAGGATCGTTAAACCATCCGGGGCATCATCATGTTTATTACCTCCTTCTTTCTTATAGCTGGTAAGAGCTTTCATAAAACGATCGTAATCCGATCCTTTCTTATATTCACCTTCCTCCAAGAAATAACAGTGTTTCTTGATCCATCCTGATTTCAGTAGAATTCGTGTTTCCTTATTGCTCGTCGTCGGTTTGGCCTGGACAATACATTTCTCGTTCCTCGCCTTAACAGCTTTACGCACGTTCAACGCAAACAACCGGCCACCATTATTACTCTCGATTCGGATATTGTCACACCGGGTGTCCAAGATCATGGCAACCAGTTTGGGCTCAGTGACCTCCACGTTGTCTTTCGTGAACAAGACATCTGTAATGAAATACTTATCTCCAAAGATACGGGCAAACGGAGCACAGAAATCATCATCACCCTCATCGGCCACATCTGTAGCACCCACAACTCCATCAGGCTCCTTCCCTTCAATATCAGCCAAGCGAAAACGGTTCAATTCCGATTTCGGGAACAACAAACCTTTAGATTCTATCGGTTCCTGCATATATTCAGCACACCAAATAGAATCATCCGTCTCTTCCCTAAGTTCCAGGTAATATGCAGTTGTGTGAACATCCTCGCAAAACGATTCATCATTCTCATCCAAAGCAGATATCCGAATAATCTCATCATATTTTCCGGCAGCCTCCATCCTACCAAGGACATCCGTCTCCGACCAGCGCGTACCTATGTCAATAGAACAACAATTTCCCTCTATACGGGAATCGTGCGTACCCTGCTTCCAACTCCAAACCTTCTCGTTGTTCGTATCAGAAAGAGCATCCTCCAAGCTCTTGTACAAGTCATCCGTAAATGCCAGCATGGATGCACCAAAACCAATCACCGTACCACCAACACCCGCCCCGAAATAACTGACCTGCCGGGCTGCCTCAAGGCTCCATCCATGTACATTCTGCTTGTCAGACCGTAGGGACACATCCGGAAATATCTCTTTAAATCGCTGGGAACGAATAATATCACGCGTATCATAAGAAAGTTTATTATATAGCGTATCTGAACAACAATTACGCATAACTGATTCTTCCGGGAAATGGCCAAGCATCCAAGAGATGAACAAAGAGGATATATACGACTTACCGGCACGTGGCGGCATTGAAACAGCTAGCCGACGAATCACACCTCCTATATAAGCCTCATATATACGAGTAAAGGCATCTGCCACTTTTTTCAAGAACAATCGCTTTGCAAAGAACTTCGGATCATGATATAAACAATAGGCCCAGAAATCATTCCGAGCCTCCCGTTTTCGCAATATAGTCGCTGCCTTTGCCTGCCTAACCAATATATCCCTTTTACTTTTCGCCACGAATAATTGCTGCTAATTCTTCATCCGACATCGATTCCAATTCATCACCAAGCTTCACTTGATTTTCGACTTCTTTTTTATCCCGCCATTTCCCCGGCTGGCGATTCTTCAGCCAAAAGATAGCTGCCGTCGTATCTGGCGGGTAATGCTCAACATACTCCACCTGGTCCGTCACCTTCCCCTCATAAGTGACGATCTTCGTCGCCTTACAATCATAACCTATCGCCCGATTATATAACTTAGAAGCAACATTAGAATCTGCTACCGCCTTTCCCTTTTTTAAGGACTCAAGAAATTGAGGAAACTTCTTCTTCCAACTATTCAACGTTTGTTCCGAGACAGAGAAGAATTCAGCGATCTCCGCGTCAGTAGCCCCAAGTAAAGCATAATTTTCGGCTAGTTGTATATATTCTTGTTTGAAACTAGTTTTACGGCCACTCATATCAACTTCTTTATATTAATATATACCATTAAATCCATTTACATACCATTAACTAAGCATATAACAATCCCATGTTCCCAAGTTCATGTTCCTTTGTCACGAAATGAAACAGGATCGGGAAATGAATCCCTTCCTAAAAACTTCATTCATCTATTATTATGCCAGTAAAATATAAATTAATCCAACGGAGGGACATGTCGAAAGGTGCATTGGAAGATGCCAAACTTTATTATGCACAAGCAGTCAGTACCGGTTACATGACCTTCGATGAGCTTTGCGACGAAATCTCAGAAGCTTGTGCTTTAACATCAGCGGATATCAAAGCTGTTATGGATCGCATGAATCATGTCCTCGACAAAAATTTGAAAGCATGACGTATTGTACAGTTTGGTGAAATCGGGAATTTCCGAATGACTGTAGGATCATCAGGTTCTGCAACCATCGAAGATTTTAATGCCGACACGATGCTACGAAAACCCAAAATCACATTCTCTCCTGGTAGTTTCTTACAAAACACAAGGACGTTGGCAAAATTTGAACGTCTCACAATAAAAGAAAACCAAACAGAAGAGCCTACTGAACCTTAAATCGGGTGTTAGCTTTTAGGAAAAAGGGTGTGCCCTATTTATAAAAAGATGTGCCCTTCTGGATAAAAGGATGCACTGTTTCTATAAAAACGGTACATCCTTTTTATATATTAAAAAGAATGAATGACAATCACTACAACGACGATCTTGTACCATTTCGCATTAAAGCCTACGGACTACAGGAATTGGGGCAGATGTACTTCCCGACCAGTACGCCCCGATCGGCAAGCGCCATGCTGAAAAAAATGGATCAAGCGGAATCCCGAACTACTCGCCAGCCTGACGAGGGCCGGTTATTTCAACGGGCAAAGGATATTGACACCGAAACAAGTCCGGATCATCGTGGAATACCTGGACCCGCCATAAAAAAACCGGACTCATTTATAACAACAACATTTCTATTCTGGCTACCGTCGTGAATCGCGACGGTAGCTTTATCTTCTTCATCCACGTGTTTAGCGATCGCATCCCTTGTATTTTGATATCCCAATAATGTCGCAGCATCCGCTCCGACAAACATCGGTTCACCCTTGACCTCAATAACTCTCACCATCCCGAGATTTCCATTCTCAAAAACTTGTATCTTCGTTTCCATAATGAATCGTATTTAAAAGTGAAGGGCAAAGACCGGAATTGCCTATTGTGGCTGTTTGCAATCCCAATCAATGCCCTATATTAATATCTTCCTCAGGAGAACAGCCACGGACTCCGGATCAGAACGTTCTGAAATAATATATAAATCAGATTTTCTTTTTCCCGGAATCTTCCTTCCCCGCAGAGAGACGTCCCTCCTCATAAGCGATTTCAACCGCCTCGCTGGCGCGTACTTTGGTGATATACCATTTCCCGGAGATCTTCACCTTATGGTGGTTGATGTATTTCTTGGCTTCTTTCATGGCATTACCTCCAATCCCTCACAAATGTCAGAATAAACAGTAAAACCGATCATATTACCTATGTTGCCACAAATATGATCAATCTCCATCTCAGCGTCAACAAGATCGCTCTTGTAAAGTTGAGAAACATCACATACGCTATCGGACAGATCGGCCAAACGGTGTTTAACGTCAACAAGGTCCTTAATCGCGGAGATCAAAATCTCGCGTTCCTCTTTCATGGATACCGGATGCCTTTTCATAACGCGGCCTCCTCTTTCTTTACTTGTCCGGCCTCCTGTTTACCTAAAGCTCTCTTGGCCCGTTCCTCCTTGGCCTTGAGCGTATATAGGTCAATAACGAACTGTTTTCCCCTCTCCGTCCAGAACATGTGCTGGCGGGTCTTGGTCTCGCCGCTGCTGTCCACGTAGGCGTACGGCTTGTGCTCGGCATATCCTTTGTCGCGGTACTTAGCGTAGAGGAAATAGCATCCGCTTTGCTTGTATTGCACGCCCCACGCGCATAACAATTTGTTTAACTTGATCGGACTGATCCCGAAGCAGGAGGCGATCATATTCGTGGTTTGCAACCCGGTGCTGTCGATCACCTTATCGTAATAATCCACTTTTGGCGCCTGTTCCTTCAACTGTTGTTCCTGCGTCTCGGCTGTAAGCCGCAATTGCTCTTTCTCAGCCGTCACTTTCCTCAGGTTCTTTTCCGCCAGTTCCAAACGCCCCTGCAGAATCTGTTGGGAACGCATGAGAATGTAGTCGTCACTCTTCAACAAAGACTCCATCTTATTAAAAGCGTTCAAGAACTCCAGTTTAAATTCCATGGCCCTTTCACCTGTAAAGCCCATTGCTAATAATGTGAAACCGTCACGATTCATGATGAACATGGGATATTCCTGTCCGTTTTGCGGATGCGTGTAGGTGGTTTCCATAAACATGGGGTCTGCATAATTTTCTGCACCCCCCTTAATCAATTCTCTAATAGAGGATAAGACACTTCTGTGCTCTTTTCCAAACTTTTCAGCCACCAACAAACTATTTGTCAGAGCTTGGCCGTCCTTGCCATTAAATACTAAATTTGCCATAACTTTCAGCATTAAGTTACATAATAGGCAACAAAAAAAGCGGCTGCCATATACGCTGCTGAAAGTTGATGGACTTCACCCCGAAAGGCTAATCTTAACTTACGTATAGGCAACCGCCAATATCCTATGTAGATTTTGCTCCCGACATATATGTCGCCAGCAAACTATCGGGCATAAAAAAAGCCCAACAAACAATTGAGCAAATTAACCGCCTGCCCCGCGAGATGATCAAGCTCATCAACTTTCAGCACTGCAAAGATGAAGTTTTTTTGGAAAACCACAAAAGAAATTGCATCTTTTTTATTATTTCAATACCAAAACATCTACTTTTGCCCTAATACTAAACACATAAAAACAAATCAATATGAAAAGGATTTTATTTTTATCAATGTTCCTTCTATGCACAATTTGTTCCAAATCGCAAGTCTTAGATGGATTAGGCGTAATTAGACTTGGCATGACTATCAACGACTTCATAGAGAAATTCCCTGATGCAAAAAGCCAAGAAGACTTTAACGATGGGTTGTCAAAAACATTCGTTCTTGATGAGTTCACACCTGTAAATGGATACTCAATTAAAGAGTTTCATCTTAGTTTCTTCAACGACTCACTTTATGCGATGTACACAATTGAACCCACAAACATCTACGAAGCCTTAAAAATAAAGTACGGTGACCCTGTGATAAAACACGATAAGACACCAAGAGAGTATGTAAATGGACTTGGCATCCCAATTATTAAAGAAGATGTGTCTTTTAATATGAAATGGGATACAGGTAATCCTGACATAATATGCTATTATAACGACCAAATAAAACATGATTCGCACGGAAAAGCAAACCGGTACATTTCTTTCGGAATAGAAAATCAAAAGATATTTCAAACTATAAAGTCTATATTAGAACAGAAAAAACAAGAGAAAGATCTCAAACAGAAACAAGAAAAGCTAAAAGAATTAGAAGGGTTATAATCAATATTGAATCAAAGGCTCCTACTCGGAGCCTTTTTTCAAATCCGAATTGATATCCGACTCTTTATCTTTCTGAGGGAAATGTCCCCTCAATACAATTAATCCTAAGCCGATAATATTTACCGTTGTAGTGGAAAGAATTGTGATCATCACCGTATCCGAAATCTCAAACCATGCATATTTCACTAAACTATCAAATACGACTAACACCAAAACGATCAATAAATAAAAGACAATTACTCTTTTCGCCCACTTCTCTAACCGCTTACGGGCACTTGTATTCTCAATAATCCGGTGAAGTTTTATGAAATGATGACATTTCTCTATTAATTCTTCTGTAGGTTCTTGTTCCGCAGGGGTAGAATTTATCAATGTTTCTACCTGTTCAAGCAGATTCAGTTCCTTACGAGGACGAGGACTTATAAAAAATCGTTTTATATTATAGTATATCTTATATCCTCCATGCTTCCAAGATATCTTTATATCATCTGCACTGTCAGAAAGATCCTTCGCCCCCTGGCTCCCAAAAACGGCATTAATACTAGGAGTTCTTGAAACTTGTCCAGAATTAGCTTTTTGTCCCGCCATTATTTTGTTGGTGTAAAATATTTTTGGATAACATTATTATCTATCTGCTGATTCCATCGGATAGGTTTCTTCCCATCTTCGCCATAAATTGTAATATGCCAAGGCCCACCCTCCTTATGTGACCATTCACTTAACGCATAAGCAGAATAATCGTGATATTTATCTATTATTTTCTCTGCTAGCTGCATAGCAACATCATTTTTAGAGAATTCTTCTTGCTTTTCCGTTGAAAATGGCACAGGAATCTTTCCTGGAATGAATTTTTTATAAACTCGAGGGAACACTGGACCATAAGGCCACGCCTTAGGAGTGTCATCTTCAAATAAAACTTTACCACCCGTAGCTGCTAAATACATACCATAGCACATAAACAACAATTTGTTTATCTGCGTTTTATTCAATAGAACCCCATATTTATTATAGGCAATCCAATTGAGTAAATCTGCATAATCTAAACTTGTCAATTTCATTTTATGATACTACTTATAGCAACTTTTTTGTTTGCAAAAATACATCATCAATCAATCAATCACAATTTTATAACAATAATTTTTTATAACAACAAATACATTCGCATTTCTCCTATCGCCTCTTCTACGCTTCTAACCACAACATACTTACTCCCTGCCATCTCGACTTGCCTTTGATATTCCCTTTGCTCTTTAGATTGCCGACCAGTTTTTGTCTTGAACTCCAGGCATAAGCTTGCAAATCCTTTCTTCGGTATCTGCAAGATCACATCTGCAACACCGGCCTTTACCCCTTGTCGTTTCATATTAGCCGCTTCTATCTTATGCCGGGAACCGCCGTTAGGGACGGCGAACAGCAACTTATCCGGTAACCGGGGAAAGAATAACGGGACTTGTCGGAAAAACTCAATTTGCATCCGTGCCTCTTCATTATCATAAACCCTCTTTCCTTTCGATTCTTGCTTTCGACTCATATAGCAATTATAGCAGAAAGTTCCGGCATCAGTCTTAATGACTGATACCGTTTCCTTCCCACACTGAATACATTTTTCCTGTCTCATAATAACATCTTTCCTTCTTTTCTTTGCATCAACATTCTAAACACCTGTTTGTAAACAGAATAAAGTTCTTTTGAATTCTCTTCTCCCGGCCAATCCGAATAAGATTCACCAGAAAAGAACTTCCACGAAAAAATCTGTATTGCTTTTTCTGATAAATCCAAACTATCCAAAATTGCCCTTACTTCATGCATCTTTTCCGAAATATAGGCCGCTTTGTCAAAGGATTGATCAGGTTCATCGATTATATTTAACCTGCGCCAGTCCACATTATCATCTGCTGGTATCGCTTTATACTTGTGCCTATAAGGAGATGTGTCTGAAGTAGCATTTAACTTTATCATCTGGAGCACATAGAAATCAAGTTCAGTATATTTCCCATGTTTTCTATTTAGCAACAGATTTATTTCTTCTTCAGGTTTCTCCAATAGCATAGCCATTACTTCATTCAATACATCTGACGCTTCATCACCTATACCAGCCAGAGAAGTATGGTACTTTGCATAATCCAACCAGCGGTCATAACGTTTGTTTATATATTTATCCAGTGCCTCGCTTGCCATATTCTCAATATTATTAGTAAATTTGTCAATGTCTATTCAGGGGTGGCACCGCGAGGTGCTGCCTTTTATTTTACCTGGAACTTTCGAGAAAAATCAAACTTTTTGAACTCATGAAATGCCTCGGCTAATGTATCAGATGTCCGTTCACCTTCCGGAAGATCCCAGCTATGGGCATTATTTCTACTCACATTCTCAGCCTGAATGCATCGATCCTGATCATACCTATGAAGCCACTCCAAAATAACCTGGCCATCTATACGATCATAGAGTTTGCCATAAATACCTTTTTTTGCCTGCGTAAAGCAAAGCTTAAAATCATCCGGTTTCAAATAATAAAATTCTTCGATCACTAAATCTGCTGTTTGTGCAACTTGTACAGCACTCATGGATTTTCCGACATTGAAGAAATTTATCAAGTCATTAAGCACATTAACCATAAATGCCCGAAGATGCGTTTCTCCAAATTCTCTATTAACAACAGCTATTGAGCACGTCGGACTATCAAACACATCATTGACTGTTTTTGGCCGCAGACTGTTGTAATATGGCATCGGCAAGACGCCCAAGGTGCTCACGCTCGATTCTTTTGTTTTCGGCATCAGTTCCGGCGGAAGCACGCCGGTTATTGGGTCGATCTCCGATAGAAGTTGTATTGCTTGTTCCTGATTCATAACTCATTCTTTCTAAATCACGTTTTGCCCATTTGCGAAATGTCAAATTTGCACTGACATATTTTTTTAGCAGCTCTCGATAATTATGCATCGAGACTAAAGTATCCTGAATTAGCTGAAGAGGAAATTCTTTTTTGATCCTCTCAAACTGTTCCTCTGTAAACGGTTCTTTTAGCTTTGCTACATTTGGAGCATTTTCAGTAATCCAGTGTTTGAATTTTTCAAAATTCTCATTCTTCGGTCTAAATTCAGGTTGTGGGGTTTGCGCGTGCACACGCGCATGTGAATAACCATCCTCTCCTTTACAATCCTTTCCTTTACTCTCCTCTCCAGCAGGAATATTCTCTACTGTTCGAGAATATTCCGGAATACTCTCGAAAGATCCCGGATTTTTACTTATGCCAGATAAACGAACATTCTCAATGACCTCTGAAGGAATTTTTGACTTTTGCGGCTTGTCGATGCGCTCACTGGAAAAGTCCATCACGTAGTAGCTCTTGTTTTCATAATCAAAAGGTACAAGGATAGAGTTCTCGATCAGTTCTTGCAGCCATCCAGAAACCTGTTGCTTGCGAATATCCTCGCGGGCAGGAAATACTTTCGACTTGATGATAACAGGGTTCGCTAATATGACTCCTTCATCATCCGCAAAGTTTTTCATGCCGATATAAAGCAACCAAGCAGGAAGAGATACATTCGAAAATCTTTCATCTTCCCAAAATTCCGGTACTATTGTTCTTATTCTAGGCATATTTATGCAATCATTTTCTGTCGAATCAGATTCATATTCTTATTCATAAGTTTCACTATCTGATCATGATATTGACTTACGCCATTACAAACAGCTCGAGACTGTACAATTTCAAATGTATTCAAGTTTACTTCTATTGTTTCCAATCGATTTCCTTCTATATCCTTAGCAGATAAAATCAAGCATTCTGGACGTCTATAATATTCATTCCGGTACACACAATGATGCATGGCCTTACCTTCCTGATAAAATTGAGTAATACTCTCCAAAGGACAGATAACTAAATTATCTTCAACGATTTTCAACCCAAAAAACTTTTTCATTCGTTCATAAAAGTTAGCTATATCTTTCATTAGTTTATTACGCCTACGAATAGAATCCATACGATCTTTTTCTCTTCGCAACTTGTCTTCAATAACTATTTTCTTTTTCAACAGTTTATCATGTTCCAATTTCAGACTTTTAGGACATACATAATGGGCATTATGTATATCTTTGCCAAAATAACTTAGTAAAGAAATATAATCTTCCCACATAGAAGCATCTCTGATAATATAATGATTTCGATTACAGATATTGAATGATGACTTATAACGAAGATTATGATGCCCGGACTTATACATATGTTTCAACATAGATATTTGTCCAGTCTTCAGGCATAGTTCCGCATCATTACTACCCCTCAATAGATCACGGATTAACTTTGACGGATTAACATCAGGAAAACGTCTATTCAGTCCTCGCTTTTTTAATTCCGGCAATAGCTCTTTCTTTGAATATAATTCTCCATATATTGCATATAAATCACCATAATAATTCCAACTATTACTACCATATTCTCCTTTAAAGCTAAGAGAACTACTATAAATCCATCCTCTACATCCTGTATTCATTGATAAAGCCATGATCGTACGATTTCCATCTTTACGAATCCACTCTTGTACAGTTTCGGTATAACGATAACTGACATATTCTTCTTTCCGCGTATTCTTATAAAACAAGATGTGTCTAATTACCTGGAATCCACCTTTTACTTGAAGAACTGACATATATACCTCTTCATGGTTCTTTTGTTTTCTGCTTACCTTTACTTCCAACTGATGATGGCAATAAGGACATTCCGTCTTATCCCCTAAAACAATTACTCCCAAATCACTATTACTTGTATCAAGCCACATTTTACCACATTCAGAACACCACAGTTGGTCTTTACACTTGTAAGCAATATGATCAAACAGATGTTCCTTGGCCCAATCTTCCTGTTTTTTAGTGATAGTAGGTAACTTTCCGCTTAATTCCACCACCAACTTTTCTAATTTTGTTCTCGGCTTCATAATCAAAACAGATTCATTTGTTGGACATTTACTTTTTCTCTCTTCTTAACCGGCTTCTTCTTGAGTGATTGGTATTGTTCCTCTGTCAATCGTTTAATAGCCGCTTCTCGTGCTGCAATTTTTTCCTCTTCTGTAAGCTCTACTTTATGAGTTGATGAAGAAATAGAATTTCCAAAAGAAACTTTTTCAACCTTAATATTCTCCTCATCATAATAATGTATAGCTAAACCAAGAACTTCTGTATCAGCCATAACAACAGCATTTCCTCGTTTACGGGCTTCTCCTAAAATGTAACGACAACATTCGTCAATACTCTTTTTGGGATTGGCAAATCTCTGAGCAAACAAAGCATCTTCATCTGATCTCTGTTGTAAATATTTCTGAATTATATCTTTGAACTCTTCCATAATTTACTGCATTGTCATTGGCATTAATACATATTTCTGAACTTTACACTCGTCTTGTTCTTTCGGAGAAATAGCTATAGCCTTTTCCGGTGAACTAAATGAGATTAGCAAATGCTTACTATTTATGCAGGACAACATATCAAGTAGCATAATAGCATTTACTCCAATTTTGAAATTAGAATGATTAAATTCACAAGGTAGAGATTCCTCTGCCGATATAGAATAATCAAGATCTTGAGCAGACAATTTCAGAGATGAACTATCTATTTGAAGAATAAGTAAATTAGAACTCTTGTTGGAAAAAACCATCGTTCTTTTCATTGCATTAATCATTTGCTGAGTCTCAACCAACATTTCTTTTTCATTACTTGTTGGAACCACCATACGCCAATTAGGGTATCTTCCTTCCAAGTTTCGAAATAGAATATCATAATCATTATAATGCAATTGGCTCCAATCCGATCCAATTTGCATCTGCACATTTTCTTCCGTACTAGGGACAACTGATTTTAAAATCTGTGATATGGACCTACTTATAACAACTGAAATCTTTTCTGTGCATGATACTTCAGTACTTGTATAAATACCTATTCCATGACCATTTGTGGATACAAAATTTATAACTCCAGACATTGCCTCCAAGTTAACAGAACTGATAATCGGACGCAAATCACTAACAGAAGCAAAATTGATGACTTTTGATATACCAAGGAATAAAACCTTAGCCGGAAGATCTATTACACCAAGCTGTATAATTTCTCTCCTTTCTGGATATACACCAGCATTAAATCCCATCATTTCAAATGAGCCTCCGGCATACACAACCTTTACCTCCAAATCTTTTATTTGAATTGAAATTGGCTGCTCTGGTAAGTTTTTAAGGCCATCCAGTAAATAAAGAGGCAAACAAATTTTAATATCACCATCTGCTTTACAAGATATCTTTGAAGTAATTCTTCCCTCTTCATTACAAGCTGTAACAAAAAGTTGATTACCCCTTACTTCAAAAAGAAAATTCAATAAAATAGGTGTAGCCGTTTTCGATGGCAGTATCTTAGATAAAAGCTGCAATCTACTAAATAAATCAGTTTTTGATATTGTAATTGTCATAGAGCTTGCTTTTACGCAAGACTTCAGGTAAGTTGTTATTTATAGGATGTTTACATCAAAAAATACACGATGGTATATAAACACAAAAAGTTGGATCTCAAACTTTCGTTCAAAATCCAACTCGAAATCTCTGCTGCAAATATAGGAAGTTTTTTTATATCTACAAACTAAATCCAGTTTTTTTTGATGTTTTTTTCAGCACATCTAAAACAGCTCGATTAGACTTATCAAAAACTGAATAATCTATATCAATATAGATATCCGCCATTTTATAGTCATTATTTACATGCCCCAAACAAAAATCAATATCAGCTTTAGGAACACCAGCTTTATTCCTAGCTATACTGGCCCAACTGTGTCGTGCCCAATTTGATGTTAACTTACAATGCAGATTTAATTCACATGAAATTACATCCAAGCCTTTATTAATAGCTTTCATAAAGTTACGATAATCACAATATTGTCTTCTAAAATAAGACAAGAATGCTATATCACTATATTTCCTAACCAGAACTTCCAATTCAGGCTCTATCCTGATTGACAATGGAAATCGATAGATATTATCCTCAGTCTCCGTCTTACTTCGTTCATACTCCAAACGTCCCCTTACTACTTTTTTAATAGAATAGAGATCCTTCACATTTATTCCCATCATATAGAACATGATCATAAATACATCACGAGCCATATTTGCTCTTTCTGTTGAGAATTGCCCATCACGAATCCTTATTATATCTTCAACAGACAAACTCTTCCTAGACCTTCTATATTTTGGAATTTTCACTTTTGATGAAAACGGATCATTGGGGACCCTAATAATATCATAGTCTACGTTATTATAAAAATCTCTTGCTTTATTAAATATGGCCCTAATTCCTCTTAGGTAATTACTAATGGCTCCAGGTTGTAAAGGCCTTCCATTTTGTCCTTTGATGGCCAACTGGTCCTTTAATTCATTAATCCGCTGAGCCGTTATATCTCTAATATCAATCTTATTTCGTCCATAAAACCAAATCAGAGCATTAATTGAAGTGCGATACCATTCTTTCGTTTTTTCTTTATCCGTCTTTTCTATTACTTTATCCGCAAATGCGATAAAATCAATATACTCATACTCTGGCTCCATAGATGCCAGGATCTGCTCCTTAACTTCAGTACAACTCATGCGAGACACACGGTCCACGCCTAACTTTAAACAAACAGCTCTAAATTTCTGTACGAGATTTCCTAATTCAAAATTCAGCAGTTCAGAATCTCTATATTCTATTGACACTACCCCCTCTTTTATATATTTCTCATCTATATAGTATGGAGTAGATATATACTGGGATGACTTATTATGATAAATCCGAATTTTAATGTTTTTCGTTCCATCTGATTTTATATGTGAAGTTCCAGCCATAACGACCGGTTTAAAAGTTGCCATAGTACTTTATGTTTTAGAATTAGAAAACTAGAAAACATATTGTACCGAATCCTTTAAAAGATATTTAAAAGAAATATCATGCCTTATTATCCCTTATTAAGCTAAAATAATGGGTTTAGACATAAAAAAAACGAGTCGATACAAATTGTACCGACTCGAAATCTCTTTTAATTAGTTGATTAACAACCTTTTAATTTCGTCGGGGTACCAGGATTCGAACCTGGGACCCCCTGCTCCCAAAGCAGGTGCGCTAACCGGACTGCGCTACACCCCGTTTTTGCTTTCATTGAGTGTTGGTTTGTTTCTCAATTGCGATGCAAAGGTACGACTTATTTTTGAACCACCAAACTTTTGAGATACTTTTTTTGAATTATTTTTCATCGATTTTCATAACGTCTTATTAATCAAAGAAATAAAAATGATATTTTTTTCGCACAAAAGGACAAATATTTTTGATCACTCTTTAGTTAATCTTGAATGAATACACAAATTATAAGAAAAGATACAGCCTTTGGACATAAAAATAACTGGAATCATTTTTGAATCCAACGAAAATCAGATTCAATTCTCGTTACTTTTAAATCCGATTTCAATCCTATCCTCTTTTTTAATATTCGAATTTTATCCATTAAGCTCTTTCCGGCTATGCGTTCTATAAAAGAGTTGCGTTTTTCGTTCATTAGATTTGTCCAACTAACCAAATTTGTGTTTCTTTGTACATTCATTAAATAAAGTAACAATATGTCTTTAAACAAAGTTATTCTTATCGGAAATGTGGGAAAAGATCCGGATGTCCGTTACTTCGACAGCGGTTCGGCTATTGCCAGTTTTCCACTTGCCACCTCAGAAAGAGGATATACCTTAGCTAATGGAACTGTTATCCCTGAACGTACAGAGTGGCATAATATCGTTGCCAGAAGAGATTTAGTCTCTTTTGTAGAAAAATGGGTAAAAAAAGGATCCGGCCTTTATGTGGAAGGGAAAATCCGGACCAGAACTTACGATGACCAGAATGGCATCAAACGTTATGTAACCGAAATCCATGCCGACCGTATTGAATTTTACAGTACAGGATCTCGTCCTGCTGATTCGTCTATGGCACAAACTGCCACAAACACAAGCAACACCATGTCTCAGCCTGTACAACCCAATACCGGTTATCAGCAGCCTGGAACGGCCATGCAATCGCCGTCCCCATCATTTTCAGAATCAAATGAAGCAGATGATCTGCCATTTTGATCATGTCTAACTAAAAGAAAATTCCTTGGACTCAGATTATATATCAGAAATATTTAGCCAAGTAGGTGTACAGGATCTGACAGCAGGTCCTGTCATCGCCTTGGCGCTGGCTGTTTTACTTTTATTTGCCTCAGGTTTTATCTCAGCCTCCGAAGTTGCTTTCTTTTCTTTAAAGCCTAACGATATCAACCGAATCAAAGAAGGGAATCATCCCGCTGATTCTGTAATTCTGGATTTACTCAACAATTCCGAGTTTCTATTGGCCACGATCTTAATAGCCAATAATTTCGTCAATGTAGCCATCGTCATGTTATGTACATATGGTATCAACGAATGGCTGGACTTTTCGAATGTTCCCATGCTTGGATTTGTGTTGGAAACAATTGTCCTGACATTCCTCTTGTTGTTGTTTGGGGAGATCATGCCTAAAATATACGCAAAGCAAAACACTTTGCCTTTCATTCACAAGGCAGCGCCTACCCTGCTGAACATCCAGAAGATTTGTAAGCCTCTAGCAGCATTGTTGGTTCATTCTACTTCTACCATCAACAAAACATTGGCTAAAAAGAAATATGATATTTCGGTAGATGAATTGAGCAAAGCTCTCGAATTAACTTCCAAAGCTATTCCGGAAGAAAAAGAGATGCTGGCTGAAATCATCAAATTCTATAACAAGACAGCTGATGAGATCATGACTTCCCGACTGGATATGGAAGATCTCGATATCAAGGCTAATTTCAAGGAAGTCATTGATACGATTATCAAATGCGGATATTCACGTATTCCGGTTTATTCCGGTACAGAAGATAATATCAAAGGAATCTTGTATATCAAAGATCTTCTGCCCTATCTGGACAAACCTGAAACCTTCCGGTGGCAAAGTCTGATCAGACCTGCTTACTTTGTGCCTGAGACGAAAAAGATTGACGACCTGCTGGAAGAATTCCGGACTAACAAAATACACATGGCTATCGTTGTGGATGAGTTCGGAGGTACTTCGGGTATCGTAACGATGGAAGATATTCTGGAAGAAATTGTCGGTGAAATTTCAGACGAATACGATGAAGATGAAAAGCAATACATCCGACTGGCCGATGGCAGTTATATCTTTGAAGCGAAAATCCAGCTTACGGATTTCTTCCGAGCTACTGATACGGATCCGGCCGAGTTCGAAAAGATCACTGAAGAAGTGGAGACTTTGGCGGGATTATTGCTTGAAATCAAAGGAGACTTTCCGCGTCGGCGGGAAGTTATTGAATACAAGAATTATCGTTTCCAAATATTGGAAATGGATAATCGCCGTATCCTGAAAGTAAAATTCAATGTGATTAATGCCTCGGAAGATGACAAAGAAGAGGAATAAAAGATATGGCTTAGTCGTCCGAGCAGGAATGTTTCTCACATTAGCAATCGGGATTGGCTGTACAGATTATAGTCCCAAGCCCAGAGGCTATTTCCGTATAGAACCGAAGAAAGCTACATATATGCCGTTGTCTCTTCCGTCTTTGCCTTATTCGTTTGACATTTCACAGGAAGCAAAAGTGGATTCGTCGGTATTGGCAGCAAAGAACGGATGGGTCAATCTGACCTATCCCGAACTGCATGCTACTATTTATTGCAGTTATCTGCGAGGGAAACAAATAGGGCAATCGCTGCAAGACAGTTATAAGCTGGTCGACAGACAGCAGCGTATCCAGGACGTTCAAGAAAAAGTCTTTGAGAATCCGGAGAAACAGGTATATGGTTCATTATTTCTCTTAAAAGGAGATTGTATCTCTCCCATTCAATTCCATCTGACGGACAGCACCGATCATTTTTTCCGAGGTGCTGTTTACTATGCCTTTGAACCGAAAGCCGATTCCATCGCTCCGGTTACCCAATATCTGATTCAGGATGTCATCCACCTGATGGAAACCTTTAATTGGAAAGAATAGACATGTCCGTTTTATCAATTATACCTCCCATTGGCATTTGGAAGATGGAAGAGACAACCGAAGAAATGTGGTCCCTCCTCCAGCAAAAAGCATGGTATCAGCCGGAATTCAGCCGTCTTAAAGCGGAACAACGCCAGAAAGAATGGCTCGCCACCCGCTTGTTGTTGAAAGAAATGCTCGGACACGAAGCCATTATTCATCATCATCCGAGCGGAGCACCTTACCTGTCCGATGCGGAAAAGAAGCAGATCAGTATTTCGCACACCAAAGATTTTGTTGCCATCATGCTGACAGATGCCACCCAAATGGCAGGAATTGATATCGAATACCGGTCAGAGCGCGTCAGGAAAGTCAGAAACCGGTTTCTCAATGCCGAAGAAGAACTATTCATTGATCCGGCTCATGAAACGGAACATCTGCTTATCTGCTGGTGTGCGAAAGAGACCTTATATAAAATAATAAACCGGCAGGAAGTGGACTTCTGCCGGCATTTACATATTCAGCCTTTCTCTTACGCAGAGCAAGGTACACTGATTGCCTTCGATACCTGTAGTGAATCAACTCAACACGTTGTTCTTCAGTACCGCGTAGAGAAAGATTTCGTCATCACCTGGGTAAAGAATCCCTGATTTAACGCTGCCAGATTTCCCATGCTGCAAAAGCCTGGAGCAGCAACATCTCCAATCCGTTCTTGACGACAGCACCTTGTTCTTTTCCTTTACGCATAAACAAGGTCTCATCCGGATTATAAAGCAAATCGTACAACAGATGGTCTGGTGTCAGCAATTCATACGGGATCTTCGGGCAAGCATCTACATTCGGGAACATACCTAATGGAGTTGTATTGACGATTACTTTATATTGTTGCATAATTTCCGGAGTAATCTCTTCATACGTAATACAATATTCCTTTTTCGTACGCGAAACAAACGTAGAACCTACTCCCAGTTGTTTCAATCCTTGAACAACAGCTTTGGAAGCGCCACCGGTTCCCAAGATCAAAGCCTTTGAATGCTTTTCTGTCAATAGAGGCTCGATAGACTGCTTGAAACCGATAATATCCGAATTATAACCCACCAGTTTGGTCTTTCCAAAAAGGCCTTTCGTAAACTTGATCACATTTACGGCGCCAATCAGACGGGCGTCTTCATCCAGATCATCCAAATACGGTATAACTTGTTCCTTATAAGGTATCGTTACATTCAACCCGTTCAGTTCCGGGTTCTCTTTCAATACTTCTTTCAAGTCCTTAATTGTCGGGATTTCGAAATTAAGGTACTGGGCATCGATCTTCTCTGATTCAAACTTCTGGTTAAAGTAATTACAGGAAAAAGAATGTCCCAACGGATATCCTATCAAACCATACTTCTGCATAACTAGCCTATTATTATTTAGTTCCTGTATACAACGAACAAATTCCGAAAGTTAAAGTACGCGCTTTCGCCTCTTTGTATCCGACTCTGGTTAACAAATCAGTCATTACCTTACCTTGCGGAACTACTTGAATAGAAGCTGGTAAATAATCGTATGCAGCCTTTTCCTTCGAAACAAACCGACCAACCGTCGGAATAACCACTTTCGAATAAAGCTGATAAAGCTGCTTCATCGGAAATGATTCGGGTGTAGAAAGTTCAAGAATCATCAGATGTCCTCCGGGTTTCGTTACCCGGTACATTTCCCGTAATCCTTTTTCTATATCCTCAAAGTTCCGTACGCCGAAGGCAGCCGTCACTGCATCAAATGTATTATCAGCAAATGTCAATGCGGTGCAATCCTGGTATTCGAATGAGATATGGTCCTGCAAGCCGGCCTCTTTTACCTTCTGCCGTCCTACTTCCATCATACCTTCCGATATATCTGCACCGATAATTGTTTCTGCGTGCAATTGTTTCTGCATCGCAATAGCCAAATCCCCAGTTCCCGTCGCAATATCCAAGATCTGCTTCGGTGAATAAGGGCGCAGAAAGCGAATCCCCTTTCTGCGCCACCCTTTATCAAAACCGAATGACAATGTATGGTTCAGCAAATCATATTTTCCGGCGATCGCGTCAAACATACGTCTGACCTGTACTCCTTTATGTTCATCCTGATTATAGGGTAAAATCTTTTCCGAACCGTACTGCGTCATATCGTCACTTTCTTATCGTTTGTTCAAATATTCAGTTACATTCTTTTCGATACGCTGAGCCAGGTTATCGGTATCTTCCTTCACGAAAGTTTCGCCGGTAATGTGTTCATACAACTCAATGTAACGATTGCTGATGCCTTCTACAATTTCAGGAGTCATTTCCGGAACTGTCTGTCCTGCCTTACCCTGGAATCCGTTATCCATCAACCATTCACGAACGAATTCTTTTGACAGCTGCTTCTGCGGTTCGCCTTTGGCAAAGCGATCTTCGTATCCTTCCAGGTAGAAGTAACGAGAAGAGTCCGGTGTATGGATTTCGTCCATCAGATAGATTTCACCATTGTGCTTACCGAATTCGTATTTGGTATCAACCAAAATCAAGCCGCGTTTTTCAGCGATTTCACTACCTCTCTTGAATAAAGCCAAGGTATATTTTTCCAACAAAGCATATTCTTCCGGTGTAGCCAAACCACGGGCCAGGATTTCTTCCTTCGAGATATCCTGATCGTGTTCTCCGATTTCAGCTTTGGTAGTCGGGGTAATGATCGGTTCCGGGAAACGCTGGTTCTCACGCATACCTTCCGGAAGCTTTACGCCGCAGATTTCACGCACACCGCTCTTGTAAGCACGCCAGGCGCTTCCGCACAAATAACCACGGACAATCATTTCTACCGGGAATCCTTCGCAACGTACACCGACTGTTACCATCGGATCGGGAGTAGCCAACTTCCAGTTCGGGCAAATATCCGTTGTTGCATCCAGGAACTTGGCAGCAATCTGGCTTAACATCTGTCCTTTGAATGGAATACCTTCAGGCAGAATCACGTCGAATGCCGAAATACGGTCGGTAGCTACCATAACCAGTAAATCGTCTCCTACACTGTACACATCACGTACTTTACCATGATAAACACTCTTCTGACCCGGAAAGTGAAAATCTGTTTTTACTAAAGCTGTTTTCATAACTTAATCTATTTTATTTTCTGTATGACTTGTATCCTTTTTTGCGGCACGAAGCTTATTCTTGTCAAACTTATCGTAAGCCTCCACAATACGCTGTACCAGCTTGTGCCGTACAATATCTTTCTTGTTGAATTCTACCCGTCCGATACCCGGCACATGCTTCAACACGCCCATCGCTTCCTTCAATCCGGAAGTAACCGAGGCCGGCAAATCGATCTGTGTCATATCGCCCGTCACGATCATCTTGGCATTCATGCCGAGACGTGTCAGAAACATCTTGATCTGATGGGTGGTTGTGTTCTGGGCTTCGTCCAGGATAATGACGGCATCATTGAGGGTCCGCCCACGCATAAAGGCCAAAGGAGCAATCTGGATGACATTGTTTTCCATATATTCCTTCAGCTTGACAGCCGGAATCATATCTTGCAAGGCATCGTAGAGCGGTTGCAAGTACGGATCGAGTTTGTCTTTCATCTCTCCGGGCAGGAATCCCAGCTTCTCACCCGCTTCCACCGCCGGACGGCTCAGGATAATCTTGCGCACTTCCTTATTCTTCAGGGCTTTCACGGCAAGGGCTATGGCCACAAAGGTTTTTCCCGATCCGGCAGGACCTGTCGCAAAGACCAGGTCGTTTTCCTCAAAAGCCTTGACCAGCAGTTGCTGGTTTTCGGTCCGCGCAGTAATGGGTTTGCCATTCATCCCGTGGATAATCAGATTTTCCTGTTTGACCACGGTCGGCCCTTTTCCCTTCACAATGTCGATGATGACTTCCTCACTCAACGAGTTGAATTCTTCGCAGTACTTTTCAATTTCACGAATCTTCTTTAAAAACAGTTCCGATTCCTCTTCATCACCAATTACTTTCATCACGTTGCCTCTGGCTACAATCCGAAGTTTGGGAAACAGCGTCTTGATGAGCTGCATATTGCTGTTATTCACACCATAAAATATGACCGGATCAACCGTCTCAAGAATATAAATTCGTTCAATCATTCAGTTTTTATTTTAGTTAGAAAGAAATGCACGTTGCTTTCTTTTTTGAATAGGCAAAATTAAAAATAAATTTCCAAAATTAGTCGCTTCCGGATGGAATATTCCGTGGCTTCGCCGATGCGGTTCGGATAAGGAATTATGGCAGACAACGTTTATTTCGGGCTACGTGCAGAGTCCCATTGGATATTGCCTATTGCTTCAAACCGAAACATGGGAGAATCCAGAACTTTCTGCCGAAACCGAGCTATCGACTCGGGTGAACAGTCTTTCAAAGAGATAACAATACAATTCGCTTTTACGTCAATACCCGAACCTTCCCAAGTCAGTTCTTCACATAACAGAGAATCTTCGAAGAATAAGCTTAACCGTTCATTCAATTCACATAACCGATTGAACGAATAGGTACATTTTTTTAAGGTAAAATCAGTAGATTCGACAAACGGAGCCAAGTGGTCTTTAGCCTCGGATGAAGTATCCGTTGCCAACACCACCTGTTTCCCGAACTCGTTAAGATAAGTACCACCATAACAATCCGGATAAACGGCCTGTCGGAGATTACGTTCCATCTGTTTCTCGTTGGACGGGCTACAAGCCGTCAGAAACGACGAAAGCAATATCAGGCACTTCAAGGCTTTTATATTAGAGGCTTTTCTTCCTTTTTTCATAAAGAACTGGTTTTATTGTAGCAACAAAGGAATAAGAGTTTTGGAAGAAAGAGAAGCAATTAGCATTTTTTATAAGGAGACGCAACGTTGCGTCAACCGGTAGCGCAATAGTGCATCGGGTGTCAGCGCAGTATTGCGTCGGGTGTTAGCGTAACGTTGCGTCGGGTGTTAGCGCAATGGTGCGTCGGGCATCGACGCAATACTCCATCGACACCCAACGCTATGTAACGTGGTTTTTATTCGACTTTCAATGCCACCGGACAAACCAGTGTGCGTGGATTTTTCAACATAGTGGATGTGTTTGAGAAATAGGTTTCAATCTCCAGCCGGTAATTGCCTGCCAACAGGCCGGTCGGGAAGATGAAGATGATTTTCGACGGGTCATTCACTCCTAATACTTTCACTTCTTCGGCCGATTCGCCCTCATTATACAAGCGGAAATGGCCGATACCGCTACCATCCTCGTTGAGGCATTTGATTTTCGAACCGGTAACTTCCACCATGCCGCCCGGCGTAACGGTTCCGTC